>ERZ808054.64-NODE-64-length-129390-cov-19.440582_pt1 | contig 129390 bp, 120 predicted proteins | sample MGYA00380201_ERZ808054 | MGnify/ENA primary metagenome ERZ808054 (study PRJEB31490, sample SAMN06133419) | mouse gut metagenome | isolation source: Z5_2 | host: mice | place: China: Chengdu | collected 2015-05 ...
AAGCCGGGATACTTTAGGTTTACTAACACAGACAAACCCTATGACGATAACTTGACCACGCTGTATGATATCGCCGGAAGGCAGATGCTTCCAATGGTGTATCAGGCGATCAAATGCCTGGGAGACAATTTGTTTGCTGTAAAGAAAAACAATTTATGGGGCGTTGTCAACCATCAGAATCAGGCTGTTGTTCCATTGATATATCAAGATTTTATCGACCGCTATAAAAGCAGCTTCATTATGATGGATTACCGGGAGAAATATAAAAACGTCTCCCATGAGGGCGAACCTCCATCGTGGCAAACTGGAGAACATTGGCAGTACGCTGGAATCGTAGGTGTTGGTGGAAAGGTACTTGTTGACTTCGAGGATTATGAGAAAATTTCGGTGAACAGCACGGGCCGCTTTACCTGTTCCAGGTGGACTGGCGGCTATATAGTGACGGGCTATATGGGTGGTGCTGGCGAGGATATGCAACCGATCTATGGCAATGAGTACACTTATGAATACATCAATTACACAGACCTGGACATTACCACTGACGTGGCGGATCTCACAAGCCCTTTCGCGGATGTGGGATTTGCAGATTACTTTGCCACCCCAGTGAAATGGGCGGTGGAGCAAGGTATTACCACCGGCACCAGCGGCAACAAGTTTTCCCCTGGTGAGAAGTGTACCCATATCCAGATTTTGACCTTCCTATATCGCGCCGCTGAACAGATCAAAAATCCCAGCGGGGAGGACATGGAAAAGGCCGTCACCTGGGCCCAGGGAAAGGGTATGCTGGCCGCTGACTTCAACCGCGCCAAGCCCTGCACCCGGGCGGAAGCGGTCAGCTACATCTGGCAGGCCATGGGCAGGCACTCCGCCCCGGCCAGCAGTTTCACCGATGTGCCCGCTGGGGCAAGTTATGCCCAGGCGGTGGATTGGGCGGTAGCCAACGGCGTCACCACCGGCACCGATACCGTGAAGAACACCTTCAGCCCAAATGATACCTGCACTCGTGGGCAAATAGTCACTTTCCTCCACCGTGCCATGGGCTGATACGCACTTCCCAAAAAAGAATCAAGCAGGGCATACAAAATCCCCGCCGTTCTTATAAAAAGCACCTACCCCGTTTTGAATGGGGTGGGTGCTTTTTTTGGTGGGGCGAAAACTTTAACTTAATGACATTGGACTGTGAATAGTAACAATTTTTTCAAAAAGTTCGTGTCATTAACTTGACACAAGGGGGATTGAAGGCGATGGAGGAGCTGGCGAAGCTGGAGGAGGAGAGAGGGACGGCTGGGTATATGCCGATAGATGGCAGGAGAGGCAAAGCACGCGGAAAAGGAGCAGGCGCAACGGACGGTTCGTTGGTTTTTGGCGGAGAAAAACCAGGAGAGCGGGTTGCAAGCAATGAGATGTGTACGTTTTTGATTTTGAATATTTCCTCGTTACAGTTGATACCCGTGAATATGATTGCTTACCGGCAGCAGTACGGGAGCGTGAATCCGGCGGGAATTATCGCACCGGCGATCGTGGCGACGGCAGTAAGTACGGGGGTGGCGGTGGTATATTGTAAGGTGAAGGATGGGAGGCGGAGAGTTTGAGGACTTTCCGCTTTATTCATTAGTTATATCCCAATGTTTTATCAGATACATATAAGAAAATATATGAGAAAAACAAGGTATAGCATATATAAAATTATGATATTATTGGATTATATATTGCCATTGACATATAAAAATTAGAAATGCATAATAGCATAAAATATTGGAAAGGACTAATTGGATGAATTATCAAAAAATTATTGATGACTTTATAACAGAATATCCAGATTATAAAAGTGATGTAATGAATTTTACCGAATATCTGGAAATACATTGGGGAAATTCTTTGTCGGGAGAACCACTCCGTATTTTACTTAAGGGTATAGACGTTGAATTTATATTACAGAGCCTGATTTATAATGTGGAAGATATACAGCGATATAAGAGCAAGACAAAGGCTAAACGGTATGCCACCGTGGTAGGATTGTTTTTTAACTACATCCGAAAGACTACAGATATTGCAAACCCTGAATTATATGATGCAATTTCGTTTAACCGCCTGCGGGAAAATTCATATATGAAACGAATGATGGCATATATTGAGAAATGTGATTTGCTTGCGGGTATAGTTGAGCAGGAACCGTTGACGTTTATGCAAGCCGAAGAACTTTTGGCATGGTCAAATGAACAGCTTGAAGATACGGAATGGGGAGGGGCTACGGATCTTAAGAAGGCAATGGCGGCTATCGGAATAAAGATGATGATGCTTTATGGGATCACATATCGTGAATTGAGAAAAATCAAATGGGAGAATTTCGATGAATATTATGGTTTTATTACAGTAAATGGTTTTGAACTTCGTTTGCCGCCCAAATTGTCAAGGCAGTTACAGCAAGTGCAGAAATTTGTTTTTCAGAATCATGTAAAGAGCAATGAGGACTTGCTTTTTACGGATGGGAATGGAGAACCGTGGGGGGAGATAACATCTTCTTCTGGAATTCCCGACTATTTAGGGACTTTGATAGAAGTTACAAGTGTAACCAGCATTGTCAAGTATGGAATAGGACAACTTCTCAAGGCTGGGTTAAGTGATTCTGTTATTAAAAAAATAACAGGTGCAAGTGATAAACTGATTCAAGGGTGTCTCTTGACAGAGGATGATGAACTCAAAAAGACTATAAATAATAAAATTGTTATGGCAGAGTTATATTATGAGTTTTGAAGAAGATAGAGCAGACAGGGAGAGATAAATCTGTGGATGAAAATAAAGGTGAAGTTTTAATCTATCAGTCAGAAGACGGATTAACCAATGTCGAAGTAACTGTACGGGATGAAACGGTTTGGCTTTCCCAACAACAAATGGCAGAGCTGTTTCAAACGTCGAGAACAAATGTTGTGGAACACATAAAACATATTTTTGCAGAAGGAGAATTAGACGAAGCCTCAACCTGTCGGAATTTCCGACAGGTTCGGCAGGAGGGAACAAGGCAGGTTACAAGAGAGATACCATATTATAATCTGGATATGATTATATCTTTGGGATATAGAATAAAGTCTCTTATAGCAACGAGATTCAGGAAATGGGCAACAGAACGTTTAAAGGAATACATGGTTAAGGGCTTTACGATGGATGACGAACGCCTTAAAGGCAATGGTGGAGGGAATTATTGGAAAGAGCTTTTAGACCGTATTCGTGATATTCGTTCTTCGGAAAAAGTGCTTTATCGTCAGGTTTTGGATTTATATGCCACAAGTGTAGATTATGACCCCCATAGTGAGGAGTCGATTCGTTTTTTTAAAATAGTACAAAATAAGCTTCATTTTGCGGCACATGGACATACTGCGGCAGAAATAGTTTTTGAGCGTGCTGATGCACAAAAACCTTTTATGGGATTGACATCCTTTTCAGGAGAGTTACCTGCTCTTAAAGATATTGGAATTGCAAAGAATTATTTAAAGGAAGATGAGCTAAAGATTCTAAATAATTTGGTATCTGGTTATTTTGATTTGGCGGAAATTAATGCGATTGAACATCGCCCAATGTACATGAATGATTATGTTGAACAGCTTGATTCGGTATTATCGTCAGGAAATAGAAAAATACTCAGTGATGGTGGCAGAGTAAGCCATGCTCAGGCAATGAAAAAAGCAAAAGAAGAATATCAAAAGTATCAGGCAGCCACAATTTCTCCGGTTGAGGACGCTTACCTAAAAACAGTAAAAATGGCAGCTAAAGCAGCAAAACAGGCTGGTAGAAAAAACAAATACTGATGGACGATAATGATGTTATTTTTAAACTTCGTGTCATTAACTTGACACAAGGGGGATTGAAGGCGATGGAGGAACTGGCGAAGCTGGAGGCGGAGCGGGGGAATCCGGCATACTTGGATGATGGCAAGGGTATAGTTGGAAAGCGAGAACGGATTGCCAGCAATGAGATGTGTACGTTTTTGATTTTGAATATATCTTCTTTGCAGTTGATTCCGGTAAATATGATTGCGTACAGGCAGCAGTATGGGAGTGTGAATCCGGCGGGGATTATCGGCCCGGCGATTGTGGCAACGTTTGTGAGCACACTGACGGCGGTGGTGTACTGTAAGGGGAAGGGCAGAAAGCGGAGGGCGTAACGCTCTCCGCTTTCTGCCAATTTTGTATACCCAAAGACTTCTTATAATGATTTATCGTATACAAAATTTTTGGAACAGGGTATAATACAAACAGAAAACAGATTATAAATTGGTTGGAGGCTGGACTAATGGCAATTAAAACGATTGAAATTTTAAATGTAATGGTATTTAAGCGTCATTTGAGAAAGAATAATGCCGCATTAAAGTCTATAGAAGAAGGGGATTCATTTAATGATGGATTTAAGATAGAATTTTGTGATGGGATAAATGTTCTGATTGGTGAAAATGGAGTCGGAAAGACAACCATTCTGAAAATGATTTATGCTGCAACACAATGGTCAATTAAGCAGACGGATCAGGGAAAGACAAAAAGACTAATACAATTTTTTTCAAACAGCCTAAAAGATAGCGATGCTTTAAAAAATGCAGAAAATAAAGAAGATTATTGTTATTATAAAGTATCAGACGGAACGCATAATTTTGAAGACAGCCTTTCACATAAAGGTATATTCAACTACGATCAATGGCTTGGATTAGATATACAATCTGTCTTTATCCCTACAACAGAAATGTTGTCACATGCAAAGGGATTCCTGGCTATGAATCAGAAATATAATATGCCATTTGATGGAACGCAGATAGATATTATTGTAAATGCTTCTTTACCAGAGACGCGGGAAATCCCATTTGCCATGAGTAAAATCCTTGATAAACTAAGCGCTGTAATTGATGGGACTGTTATTTTGGAAAATGATTCTTTTTATGTATTAAAAAAAGACGGTCAGAAAGTTGATTTTTCATTAGAGGCAGAAGGATTGCGTAAATTAGGTCTACTTTGGAAATTAATACGCAATGGTCTTTTGGAAAAAGGATCAATCCTTTTGTGGGATGAACCGGAAGCGAATCTAAATCCAGAATTATATCCCCTTGTCGCAGAGATTTTGTTGGAATTACAGAAAAATGGAGTTCAGATTTTTTTGGCAACACATAGTTATAATTTTGCAAAATACTTAGAAATCCGCCGTACGAATAACGAGCAGGTGATGTTTCATAATCTTTATAGAAGCCATAATTTATTTTCGAATGAAATGCAAAAGATATTCCCCGGGATGGATGATAACAGCGAAGCAATATATAGTCAATCAGCGGACAAAATGGACAAGATTAAATATAATCACATTATGGCCGCAGATAACAAATTGCTGGATGAAGTATATGAACTATGAGGAAATGACAGTGAAGAACTTATTTATAGAAGAAAATGGTGCATACAGTATTGATTGTAAGGCTGCTGTATGGGCAACGGATAAAATACATGAAGACTATCATAATGCAGGAATACACATTAATGATGTGGATTTTTTGATTGAAAATTCTACGCATATTCTCATGGTAGAATATAAGAATGCATGTCTTGCAAGTGCAAAGAATCCGGAAGCATTTCATCCAATGGAAGATAAGAAAATATCAATCATAACACGCAAGTTTTATGATTCTTTGCACTATTTGAGATTATTGGATAAAAACAAACCGGTTTGGTACATATATATTCTTGAATATCCAAATGGAGATGTAACTACCAGAAAAAGACTGCGAAACAGATTAAAAATGGAACTGCCTTTTTCTCTGCAGAAGAATATTGGAAATGGAAAAAGATTGATAGATAGGGTAGATGTTCTTTCCATAGATGAATGGAATGCTGATAGTCAGTGTGGTAATTTTCCAGTTAAACGAGTATTACAATAGGCTCATTAATATGGAAAAAATTAGACATTTCCTTAAATTGACGAATAACTTCATGCTTCAGGAAAATATTTGAAAAGTTCGTGTCATTAACTTGACACAAGCCGGATTGAAGGCCATGGAGGAACTGGCGAAACTGGAGGCGGAGAGTCTAAGAGCTCTCTGTTTTTGTATCATTTTTGTGAAAGAGTGTTGAGAAGCAAAGTTTTTTGGGATATACTTATAAAAAACATGGATATTGGGATTTAAGAGATATATGAGGTATCAAGAAGTGGAAGAAAAAATAAAGAATATTATGTCTGAAGTATACGAAGAATTGATAAAATTATTTGGTAAAAAAATTGAACGTATTACTTTGTACGGTTCATATGCACGCGGGGATTTTAATTTGGAATCAGATGTTGATATCATGATTTTATTGAATTGCGATCAAAAAGAAATAACACAAAGACGAAAAGAGATCAGTAGAATTGCAAGCCGAATTGGTTTAAAAAATGATATTATGGTTTCGCTTCTTGCACGTAATAGTGATGATTATGAAAACAATATGAAGTACCAGCCATTTTACCAAAACATTGAAAAGGAAGGTATGAGAATTTATGGATAAAGCAAGAGCAGATTTAGCTATATATCGTTGAGAGACAGCGAGACAATGTATTATATCGGCAAAAGCATTGATAGAGATATCGGATTATAAAGGTGCGGCAAATCGTTCTTATTATGCGGTTTTCCATTGTATGCGAAGTGTATTAGCATTAAGTTCCATAGACTTTTCAAAACATTCTGCGGTGGGCGCTTATTTTCGTAAAGAATATATAAAAACAGGGATATTTGATATATCTATGTCAGATATAATATCGGAAGCCTTTGATATTCGTAGCGATAGCGACTATAATGACTATTTTGTAATATCGAAAAAAGAGGTTGAAGAACAGATATCAAATGCACAGTATTTTTATGATAGGGTAGAGGAACATGTAGTGGCGCAAATTAAGGATGGTGGTTAATCTGATATTTTATAGTTAACGACATTAGAAATTTCGTTTTCGGCCTTGCAGGAGCTACCGTATATGGCTTCTGCAAGAGCCGGAAACAGAAATTTGTTATGTCGTTTACTATAAGTACAAGAATGGAGCATGATGGAGGTTTACTATGATCATACTGGTAATTTTAATTCCCATAATCGCAGGCGCGCTGGTGCCGATGCTTTCTTTTAAAAAGCGTTGGCATATGGAAGTCTTTCTGGAAAGCGCCGTCATTTTAAACAGCATTCTGGTATGGTATCTGCTGCTGCACCACTCCGACAGTACCTTTCTGCTGGCGCATTTTACAGGTGATCTTTCCATCTGTTTCAAGGTGGACGGCATGGGTATGGTATTTGCCGGGCTTGTCTCCGCGCTGTGGCCCTTTGCCACCCTGTACGCCTTTGAGTATATGACGAAAGAAGAGCATGAGAAGATCTTTTTCCTCTTCTACACGATGACTTACGGCATTACGCTGGGTATCGCGCTTTCGGCGAACCTGCTGACCATGTACTTCTTCTACGAGCTGCTGACGCTGGTGACGGTGCCGCTTGTCATGCACACGCTGACAAGAGAGGCCATTCTGGCCAGCCGAAAATACCTGTACTATTCGCTGGGCGGCGCGGCTTTTGCTTTTATCGGCCTGATCATGATCATTATCTACGGCACTACCACCGATTTTATTCTGGGCGGCGTGCTTGACCTGACTAAGATCGGCGGCCGTACCAACGTCCTGCTGTTCGTCTACGTGATGGCTTTCCTGGGATTCGGCGTCAAGGCCGCCGTGTTCCCTTTTAATTCCTGGCTGCCGCAGGCGGGTGTGGCTCCCACCCCGGTCACTGCGCTTCTGCACGCTGTTGCCGTGGTCAAATCGGGCGCCTTTGCCATTATCCGGCTGACCTATTACAGTTTCGGCGTGGACTTCCTGAAAGGCACCTGGGCGCAGACCACCGTCATGCTGGTGGTCATGTTTACCATCGTGTACGGCTGCAGCCGGGCCGTCAAGGAAACCCACCTGAAAAGGCGTCTGGCCTATTCCACCATCAGCAACCTGTCCTACATCCTGTTCGGCGTCACCATCATGACGCCCTTAGGGCTGGTGGGCGCGCTGACCCATTTGATCTTCCATGCGGTGATCAAGATCTGCTCCTTCTTCTGTGCGGGCGCCATCATCCACCAGACAGAGAAACAGTATGTACATGAACTGGACGGCATGGGGTACAGGATGCCCTGCGTATTCGGCATCTTCACCGTGTCTGCGCTGGCGCTGATGGGAGTACCGGGACTGGCCGGCTTTATCAGCAAGTGGAATCTGGCTTCCGCTGCCGTAGAGAGTGGCAATCCGGTGGCTTACTTCGGGATTGCCTGTCTGTTGATATCCGCTCTGCTGACTGCCATCTACATGCTGACCATTGTGGTGCGGGCCTTTTTCCCGGGGAAGGATTTCGACGATTCTTCCATAAAGGAGTTCAAAGATCCTAATTGGAAAATGCTCCTGCCGCTGTTTGTATTTGTATTTTTTATCATTGCATTCGGATTGTATTCCCAGCCGCTCACGGATTTCTTCCGGGATGTGGCGACCGGATTGTATACGGTCTAAGGAACCGCAGGAATTTTGATCATAGAACGCAGCGTTTTATAGATTCATATAGATTCAGAAAGGCATTTTATTATGAGCACAACAATCAATCTTCTTCTCTATACCGCAGTCTTCGGCCCCATGGCCGCCGGGATCCTCAGCTATCTGCTGGGCCGCTTCCAAAAAGACCTGCGCAGTCGGTTTGCCGATCTGGTGACGGGGCTTACTTTCGGACTCTTCCTGTATCTGTTCTGGCAGATGCTGACGTCTGGGCAGAACGGTTCCTCCATGCTTCCTGTACGGGCAGATATCCCAGAAATCTGCGGCATGGGACTGCATTTTACATTGGACGGCTTCCGTGCCCTGTATGGCATGATCGCTGCTTTCATGTGGTTTATGAGCACCCTTTTTTCCAGGGAATATTTAAGTCATTATCGTAACCGCAACCGCTATTATCTGTTTCTGCTGGTGACGCTGGGGGCGACGGAGGGCGTCTTCCTCTCGGCAGATTTCTATACCACTTTCATCTTCTTCGAGATCATGTCTCTCACCTCTTATGTGTGGGTGGCACACGACGAGAAGCGGGAAGCGCTGCGGGCTGCCGGCACTTACCTCGCCGTGGCAGTGATCGGCGGGCTGGTCATGTTAATGGGCATCTTCCTGCTCTATGACGTGACGGGAACGCTTTTCTTCGACGAATTGACCGGTCTCTACAACGTATATGGCGCTGCTGCCAACGACCTGCAGACCGCAGCTGTCACACAAAAATGGGGCGCCGGAACGACCGACGCTTCCTCCGCCATGACACAGCTGTGGATCGCCGGATTCTGCCTGCTCTTCGGTTTCGGAGCCAAGGCCGGCGCTTTTCCCCTCCATATCTGGCTGCCCAAAGCGCATCCGGTGGCTCCTGCTCCGGCTTCCGCTCTCCTGTCCGGTATTCTGACCAAAGCAGGGATGTACGGTATCCTGATCCTGACCGCTTATCTTTTTCTCGGCAACACGGCCTGGAGCAGCATGATCCTGCTGCTGGGTGTCTGTACGATGGTGGTAGGTGCGGTGCTGGCGCTCTTTTCCGTCGATCTGAAAAGGACGCTGGCATGTTCCTCCGTCTCCCAGATCGGATTTATTCTGGTAGGCGTCGGCATGTCCGGACTGATGGGAGCGGAAAATCTGATCGCTGTGCGCGGCAGTCTGCTTCATATGGTCAATCACTCTCTGATCAAGCTGACGCTGTTTATGGCGGCGGGTGTGGTCTACATGAATGTGCACACGCTGGATCTCAATGCCCTGCGCGGTTTTGGCCGCAGGAAACCGCTGCTTCATTATATCTTCCTGATGGGGGCGCTGGGAATTGGCGGTGTGCCTCTTTGGAACGGCTATATCAGCAAGACTCTGATTCACGAGAGTATCGTGGAATACACCGAACTGGTCAGAAACGGCAGTATTGCCGCTGTGGCCAGCATGTCCGCTCTGGCAGGCACGGATACCCTGTTCAGCGCGGGCACGCTGCAGTGGATCGAATGGGCCTTTCTCATCAGCGGCGGCCTGACTGTGGCTTATATGACAAAACTCTATGTGGCTCTTTTTGTGGAAAAAAACACGGATGCTGCCGTGCAGGAAAAATATGACACGCTAAACGGAAAGTATATGAATAAGGTCAGCGCCGCCGCATTGACGATCAGCGCGTCCCTGCTGCCGCTGATGGGCTTTTTCCCTTATGCTGTCATGGACAGACTCTCTCAAATGGGGCAGGGCTTTATGAATGTGGAAGAAACGGAGTTGACGGTTTCCTATTTCTCACTGACGAACCTGAAAGGAGCTGCCATCTCGCTGGTTATCGGTGCGGTGGTATACGCAGTCGTCGTCAGATTGTGGATGATGCGCCCTGTCGAAACGACACGTACCGTCAATACTGTCAAGAATCCTGAGGACGCAAAAGAGAGTACGTCAAAAGGACAGGGTCGAAATCCGCGCCGGAAGTACGTCAACCGCTGGAACAGCTATCTGGATCTGGAAGACCGCCTCTACCGGCCGCTGCTGCTACAGGTACTGCCCTTCCTGTGCGGTATGGTCTGCCGGGTGCTGGACAGCCTGGTGGATACCGTCGTGGTGCTGCTGCGCAAAACCGTCTATCGGGACAGCAAACTGCCGCAGGAACTGCCGGAAGGAACCGCATTCACCCACCTGTGCGCCTGCATCGCTTCCACGTTCCAGCAGATCGGTAATCTGACTTACCGCAGGAAACGCCCCGCCCACGTGGATTATGACCATAAGTTCGCCATGATCCACGAAGAATGGGCCGAGAACAGCACGATGATCGCGCGAAGCATGTCGTTCGGACTGCTGCTGTTCTGTATCGGGCTGATCCTGATGATCGCGTATCTGTTTGTAATGGATATTTTCTAATAAGGCCAGACCAGCCTGTTCTAATGCGAATACCCGGGAAGATATACATTCCCGGGTATCTGCCCTCTGCTGACGTGCCGGATCATGCGTTCCACCTCCGGGATCCTATTTACCGTTTTCTCTTTTTTCCGACAAAAAATACAATCATTGCTGTTGCTGCAAGAACCGCCGGGATCCCGTAAACCAGATACGCCTGCAGTCTCCGGTCCTGAATGCAGACCGCAATCTCCGCCTCCGTCCCTTCCACCGTGAAAAGATGATAGATCCCCATAAGCTCCGTATCCATCTGCAGCCACGTCCCATCGTTCTGTTTCCTGTAGACAGAAACGCCCTCTGTCTCACTCTGTGGTGCCTGATAACGGATCTGGTGCTGCTCATTTCCATCCTCCGGGATTGTGATGTGCCAGCATTCCGTCACATCCTCAGGCGTAGTCTTCTCAGCCGCATTCCCTGCGTCCGCAATCACCAGCTCCGCCTCCTGCTTAAACATACCGTCCGCCAGCAGGATCGACTGCCCGTTCTCACGAGTCTGCGCGGAAGCCAACGTGGTCAGATAGCGTACATACTCGGCCGTCACATCTTCGTCATATAAGATCCCCGGAATCTCTCGGATATCCCAGTCCGCATAGAACCCGTCCCTGGCCGGAATATCCGGATACAATTTTGCCGATACATCACTTTTATACGGACACTGGAGACGTTTCACCTCCTCCTCATCTGCGTAAAAGACTACCGACATCATCTGGAATCTGGCCGGCAGGCCCGGGACAGTAAGCAGTTCTTCATAGCTCACCGGCTCCGCCTTACCGCTGTAGCTGATGCGGTCAATCCCTGCAATCTCCTCCGAAACAAAACGGTTATTGGCCACAATCCCGCTGTGATCCACATCTCCTGCTATCGCCCCGTAAAAAGACGACGCATCCTGCACCCGCACCATGGCACAACAATTTTCCATACTGGAACCGAACCCGGCAATACCCGCCGCATACGTTTCCCCTGACACGGTACACTTGGCATAGCCGTTTGTGATATGAGAGAGCGACTTTCCGGCGATACCTCCCACATAATTACCGGCCGTGCTGCTGATCCTGCCGTAATTCTCACAGCACAGAACAGTACCCATCTCCTGTAAGCCGGCAATCCCGCCCGCATAACTTTTCTGCGCCGTTACATTACCCTCATTGACATTATTTCTGAGGACACATCTGGTCAGAAACGTGGAGTTTAATCTGGCATTATCAATCCCCGTCACATCGCCTTCCAGATCAAAATCATATTCGATCGCCATCGTCCCCGCAATACCGGACACATTCAGATCTCCCTGCACCGTCCCTCTGTTGGTGCAGTCTGCGATCGTCGCCTCGGTACTGCTTTCGGCGTCCTCCTGAGAAGTATCCTCATAGACCGCAGCATAATCCATATCCAGCACACCGTCAATGGCATCCGTATACAGCCGCATGATCATACTGAACTGGTCATTAATCGCCGCCAGGTCATCCAGCATCACATCACTGCCGGATGACATTTCCTGATTCAGCTGGCCCATATTTTCGGAAAGTCCCTGCAGATTGGTATTCAGGCTTCCCGCTCTGCTCCGAAATTCGCTTCCCAGCTGCGGCATCTGAAGATCCGGCATACCATTGACGGTGTCAAAAAGACTCTTCACTTCACCGCCGGCAGATACCAGATTGCCCATGGCGTCCTCCACGGACCCCACCGCAGTTTTCAACCTGCCGCGGGCCTCCTCCGACATCTTTTCCCCGGCTGTCAGCACGATGGAAGACATCGTCTGCAGGTACTCCCTCATGTCCTGCTGATAACCGGAAGATGCCGGATGCGCCGCCATATACTTTTCCTCGGCATAACTTCCTGCATCCGCCTTGATTTTGGCCGCATTGACAGGCTCCGCCATTTCTTTTGCCACATCTTGAAGCAGTTGTCTGTCCAGTTCGCCCTGCTCTCCACCCTCCTGCGGAAAAGGTGTGGTCGTCTCTGTTCCGCCTGCATCCTTACTGTAATGCACCCATCCATCAATGCCTATATAGTTTCTATAATCACTTTTATCCGCATTCCATGTCCAGTCTGCCTGCACAATGTTCTGCATAAGAGGCCGCAGGTCCTTTTCGCTTACGCTGCTGACATCTGCTGCGTCAACATTGTCTGTGCCTGGTTCGTCAGAACTGTCTGAGGCATCTTCATTGTCAACTGCCGCAGAACTGTCTGAGACATCTCCTTTGTCAGGTGCTGCCATACTGTCTGTGTCATCCCCGCTGTCAGGTGCCGCAGAGCTGTCTGTGTCATCCCCGCCATCGGGTGCCGCAGAGCTGTCTGTGTCATCCCCGCTGTCAGGTGCCGCAGAGCTGTCTGTGTCATTCCCGCTGCCGGGTGCCGCAGGATTGTCTGCACTGCCGCTGACACTGTCATTATCTGCTTCTTCTCCGGCCGGTGTCCCGTTTGTGCCACCGCTATTCTGGCTGCCTGTAGCATCCGCATTGACATAAAGCGTAAATCCTGCACTTCTTGCATAATCGCCCTTCTCGGAGCGCACCTTATCAATATAATAATTCCGGTACGCTTCCAGCGCCGCAGCATAATCCTCCGCATACTGCCTCGACGCGTTCTCCATCCCCGTTCTGGCTTCCTCGTAGCGCGCTTTTTCCTCCCCGGTCATATACTGATAAATATCCAGCGCATCCACCGTATCCCCCAGCTCCTGTGCCGCATCTCTCACATTGCCCGCGGCATTTCTTGTCTGGTCAATAAAACCGCCGTTTTTGCCGGTCTCATCCATGATATAGTCCACGCGGCCCATCAGGTCATTGGCGGAACTGACCATGCCGTCCGTCCACTCTATCGTCCTGTCAGCCAGCACTCCGGTGTCGTCCAATGCTTTGTCCACAAAATCCTGTATCACCGTCAATCTGGCAGAAACGGTGTCAGACTCCGCACCCGCATCTTCCAGCATCCTGCCCGTCAGATCATGCAGCTTGTCAATATTTTCAGACAGCTGATAAGCGATATCCTCCGAAAGATCCACCGCAATGTACGGCTCGGTCTGGCCAGCGATACCGCCTACATCCTTCCGGCCGTATACGGTTCCCGCATTTTCACAGGCATAGACATAGCCTGACTGGCGCCCTGCGATGCCGCCCGTATTATAACCCACATGCTCATAACCGATCGCGCCGCTGTTACTGCAGTACTGTATAATTCCGGTAGAAAGCCCCGCAATGCCGCCGGAATCAATGGTATTATTGAGTACCGACGCTTTGTCCGATTTTCCGTCACCGCTTTCCTGCTCCAGAAGACCCGAAGCATACTGCTCCAGATTGATATCTTCCAGCGATTTTCCTTTATCCTCATTGGATACATTCACATCCGCTTCATTGACGCATCCGGCGATATTCCCCGTGTTTTCACCGGCAATGCCGCCTGTATAATGCGTTCCCCTGACCGTACCGCCGGCCATGCAGTCGATCAGGATACCGCTTTGCCCGTTAAATCCGGTGATGCCGCCCACATAATCGCTGCCCTCCACTACACCTTCAAAGCTGCAGCTTATAATTATACCGCTGTTATCACCCACAATGCCGCCTGTCACCATGGCCTTGCCAGACGGTCTCACACTTCCCTGCACCTTAAGATTGGCGATCACCGCCGACTGCTGTGTATAGCAGAACAAGCCTGTATAAGAAAGCGGATCCCTGATCACCAGACCGCTCACCGTATGCCCCTGCCCGTCGAAATAACCGCCGAAAGTAGGGATGGAAACGAATGTGCTGTCCGAAAGGTCTATATCCTTTGTCAGATAGACTTTTTTATTCACAGACCACGTATCCAACCGGCAGTTATAGGAAAATTTCTCCATATCCTCCGCAGAATCCAGATAGATTTCCTCCCACTCCGTGTCTTCATCATCGTAGGCCGCCATAATATTGTCAGCGTCCTCAATCGAAGTAATCTCCGCCGGCTCCTCTGCCGCCGCACTCATTACCGGCAGCACGGCAAGCATTCCTGCTGACATAAGCGCAGCCACTCGTCTTTTACCCGTCTTCTTACGCATCTGCTTTCACCTCCCTGCTCTCCAGTTCCGACCGCAAAACCTCCGTCATGTTGCGATATTCTTCCTCCGTCAACTGCGTCACATCCCCGGCTTCCACGTAAGCGCTCACATTGCCGCGCACAATGGCATTCATCGTACCGGTCACGGTACCCTCGATCCGTCCGCGCACCAGGCCGTCCACCTTCACAAGACCCGCAGCGTTCTTCGTGCGGATCGGCATATTCATGACAAAAGCCGTCTTCTCGATGATCGTATCGCCCACCAGAAGAATCTGCGGCAGCACGAACATTGTGATAAAAATAGAGATCAGAGTTCCGCGTCCCAGGCATTTGCCGATTCCGAAGATTGCCACATCCGAAGTCAGCTTTCCGATCAGCACGCCGGACACCGCCAGCATCGTACCAGAAGTAACAATGGTCGGAAATGACAGGTTCATCGTGTCCATGATGGACTGCCGCCGTCCCATCGTCCTGCGCAGTTCCGTATAACGGCTGGCAATGACGATCGCATAGTCGATATTGGCGCCCATCTGGATCGAGCTGACGATCAGATAGCCCATGAAGAAAAGATTCTCGTGCGCCATGGCCGGCACGGAAAAGTTGATCCAGATACTTCCCTGGATGACCGCGATCAGCAATACCGGCATCCCCGCCGACTTGAATGTGAACAGCAGCACCACCAGTACCACAAGAATAGACACCACATTCACCACGATGTTATCCCGTGAAAAAGTCTTCTGCAGATCATACTGGCTCACCGACTCCCCGCATACAAGCACCCCGCCGTCGTAATAACGCCCGGCAATCTCATGCATTTTATCTAAGAAGGCAAAAGTCTCCGCACTCTCCTCCGGCAGCGTCAAATACACCAGCATACGACTGTAATGCTCTCCCTGCAGCTGATTCTTCGCAAAGTTCATCTGCCTGTAGGCATCATCCAACGTCTCCTGCAGTTCATCCTCCAGCGTCACATAACCTTCCTCCACCTCCTCATAGACGAACAAAAACATCTCGATCAAAGGCACCTGATAATCCGCCAGCCCGTTGACCACCTTCGCATAGTCCTCATCATTCACCGCGTAAGCCGCATAGACCAGCTCCGCCACCTCATAGTCCAGATCGATCAGCTCCGAAAACTGCCGGGGCGTCAGCTTATCCGTCAGATGATATCCGTCCAGCGCCTCGATATTGGCAAGCCCCATCGTGTAGTCCACCTCGGGACAGGCATCCAGATCCTGCAAAAGCGCCTTTTCCTTCTCGTAATCCCCCGCCGGCACGATCAGCGCCACCATGTTGGAAGCGCCAAAATTGTCTTCCTGCATTTCCTCCGCTTTCTGCACCCTGTTCTGCAGCGGCGGCGTGACCGTGCTGTAACCGAACACATAAGGACAGTTCTTGGAAATCAGATACGCCGCAATAATGGCCACCAAAAAAAGAGGCGCCACAACATAGCGGGAGGCGTAGGCAAACCTGCCGACCATCGGAATGTCCGGAATAAAATTCCGGTGTTTCGTTTTTTCCATAAGATTGGAAAAAAGCATGATCACTCCCGGCATCAGTAAAAACACCGCACACAGGCTCAAAATGATCGCCTTGATCAGCACAATACCCATATCCGGCCCCATCTTATACTGCATAAAAGTCATGGCGATCAGACCGCCTATGGTGGTCAGGGAACTGCCCGCGATCTCCGGAATCGCCTTGCTTAAAGCGATGATCACCGCCTCCCTGGCAGGAAGCGACGCGTGCTCCTCCTTATAGCGGTTCAGAAAGATAACTGCATAGTCCACCGACAGCGCAAGCTGCAGCACGATGGTCACGGAATTCGACACAAAAGAGATCGTGCCAAAGAGGAAATTCGTGCCCATATTAATGATCGCAGCCGACAGGAACGTGATCAAAAGCACTGGAATCTCCGCATAGGCCTGCGTCGTCAAAAGCAGCACCGACACGACGACAACAGCTACCAGTACCGTAATCGTATTCATCTCCTGCCCGATCAGCTCCGACTGCGTATCCCCCAGGCTGGTGGTCAGATAATAGTCACAGCCGTCCAGACACGCCTTCACAGCGTCAAGCGCCTCCAGACAGGCTTCCTCCTTCTCGTCGTGATCAAACGTTACCGCATAATAAGCGGAACCGTTGGTATAATGCTCCTCCGTATCATCGAACTCCACCGAAAAGATCCCCGGCAGCTGCTCCAGCCGTCCGCAGATCTCCTCCGCCTGCCCGTAAGAAACATTCGCCACCATCACGCTGCAGGTTCCGTATGTAATAAACTCCTCCTCCATCAGATCCAGCCCCTGCCTGGTCTCCGTGGTCCCCGGCAGATAATGCGCCATCGAGTTCTCCACCCCGACCCAGTTTCTGGATATGACAGAAAAAATAATCAGGAGCCCGAAGAGCAGGAAAAAGAGATTTCGCTTATCCACTATAAACCCGCATATTTTCAGCATCGCCTGATTATTGCTTTTGTTCGTATTCAGTTCTTTGTCCATATGCAAGTGCCTCCTTCACTCATAGTAAACGACATAACAAATTTCTGTCCCCGGCTCTTGCAGGAGCCATCTACGAAAGCTCCTGCAAGGCCGAAAAGGAAATTTCCAATGTCGTTATCTATAAAAAGAAATTATAACACTGCCAATGTGGGGTATCAATGATAAAAGAGCCTAGAGAGATATACAATTTGTCAATATTGTATATCTGGAGTTTTCACATCTTTGCCTCAAACTCCGCTATACTGGAGGCGGAAGCCGCACATCTGATCCATCTGCTTAGGAACGCCAGATCCGTCTCCTAGTTCAAGAGGCTTATCTCTTCATACAACATTGCTTGTACTTCTTCCCTGAACCACAGGGACACGGATCGTTACGTCCGATCTTTCTGCCTTCGCGCACATAAGGAGCGTCCGACGCTCCGTCACTGATCAGGATCCTCTTTGTCCTCTCCATTTCCTGCGGATACTTCTCGTAATAAAGCCCAAGTTCAAAACCGCCTGCCAGGCGACGATAAGTCTTCAGCAGATTCTCCTTTAAATAAGCCAGGTTCTTCTCCGCCTCAAGTCTCCTGATAAAGTGTGCCAGTTTCTCGTAAAATGCAGGATATTCCTGCCTGAGTATCTTAGCCTGTTCCAAAATCTCCTGCCGCTCCTCCACCATACACAGCTGTACATCCGTCAAGGCAAATTTCCTGGTCTGGTCATTCATATCATGCAGGTCAAACAACACAGTATAGGCACATTCCAACGTTTCGCCAATCCGCGGATCGTCCACGATACACGCAAAGTCAAATTCCTCTTCGTACCTTTTGACAGCCCGTCTGTCATCTTCTGTACGGCAGGCATCATATATGGCTGCAAAAACCCGTCTGAAAACCTCAGACACCGCCGTGCCGCCGCAGTTTTGATACACAGCAGCGTTGCTCAGGGCACAGGCCAGGTCCTGCACATATTCCGCAACATATACTTTGTACTGCCCTAATTTCCGACACATTCCTTCCAAGAACTCCGACATGTCAAAGTCCTGCAATGCGCAACTGAATTTCAAGAGCCCTGTATAAGCCTCCAGAAGTTCAGGAATGTCTTCCCTCGACCACCTTTTATCCTTTTCTACGATTTCCAGTAAAACCTGTTTTCCTTTTTCATACTCTCCATATTCGTCACACTGCAGCGCATATGTGACGAGAAAATCATAGTCCCGGCAACCTGCCTCATATGCTTTCCCACTGACAGAATATGCCTTCTGCGTATACCCTCTGGCCAGATAAGACAGCGCAAGCTCCCTCAGGAACCATTTATTCTCCGGTTCTTTGCGGACTAACAGTTCCCCGTTCTTTACGGCCTTGCCGGTATTGCCGCACTGGCGCTGCGCGATGACCAGTAGATAAAGAAACTGTATGTCCTGCGAAAAAAGACGAAATGCCTCCTCGCAGGCATCTCTCACTTTCTCCTTGTCTCCCATCCGCCTGTATATTTCGATCTGCCCCAGCATTTTTTCCGCCCACGGATCGCTGAGCGGAGGAAATACCGGCCCTTCCGTGCCGGTATTTCCTCCCTGCTGCAGCTGTTCGTAAGCCTCTCTTATCTTCTGGAACTGCTCCGGATCCGCCTCTGGAGAATACTGCCTGACCATCTTAAAATACGCCCTTTTGATCTCCGCCTGCGATGCCCCTGGCTCCAGTCCCAGTATGTCATAATATGTGCTCATTAACCGCTCCTTGTCTGCTCACTGCTCTGTGCACAGGATCCGCTCGTTATTCTCTCTGCCTGTGCCGGATCGTTTAATCCAATTCCAGGAGGAGTTTCAGCAGATGCTCCTCCGCCTCCAGCGCCGCTTCCTGATCTTCTTTCACCAGCGCCTCCTTTAAATAGTGCAACCCATCCTCGATTTCTTCCTGCATAAAAGGTTCGTCCTGTATCTGCGAACTTTCCAGCGCCTTCTCTCCGCGTCTGATGACCGTCCTGAACTGCCTTGCCAACGTCGATTCCTTCCACCGGCTTACATCGATCCCTTCCTCCTGCAACGCTTTCTCTTCCAGCATATTGATCTCAATAGAGGCCTCTTTACCAGTACTCAATATAGAAGCCTTTACATCCAGCATACCATTCATGTTGTAAGAAAACTGCACCCCGATCTTCTCACTGCCCGCTCTCGCAGCCGGAATACCACTCACCACAAAATCTCCCAGAAAATGATTGCTGCTGGCAAGACCGCTTTCTCCCTGATAGACCTCGATATGTGCATCTGTCTGTCCGCTCCAGCTGGTAGAATATATCTGACTGCGGGTAACAGGAATCGTCACATTCCTCGGGATCACGACGCTCATGCGGTCATCTGTCATATCATCCATTGCCCGGATACCCAGCGTATACGGATTAACATCCGTCATAACAATCCCGTCTTCCGGCCGGATACTTCCCTGAATCATCCCCGCCTGAATCGCTGCCCCCTCCGCCACCGCATAATCCGGATTCACTGCCCGCACGGGCACAATATGCAGGTAGGCCTGAATATCCTTCACCACGACAGGCATCCTGGTAGATCCGCCTACCAGGATTACACTGTCAATTTCCTCCGGCAGGATATCGCTGTCTGCCAGCACCACATCAATCGGACGATGAGTACGCTCCAACAGTTCCCGCACGATCTCTTCAAACTGTTCCGCAGTGATCTCCTCATCCAGAGCCAGCGGTCTGCCTCCCTTTTCCGCGATCACAGGCACCAGAATATGACAGGTTTCCTGGGTGCTCAGCAGCTTTTTGCAACGCTCAGCTTCTTCCTTCAACTTCACCGCGGCATACCGATCCTGCATAAGATCCACGCCGTGTTTCTTTTTGAACCGCTCATTCAGCCACTGCATCAGCTTCTCGTCAAAATCCTTACCGCCCAGCTGATTATCGCCGTTACTCGCCTTCACTTCCAGGACACCGTCAAACATCTCCAAAAGCGTCACGTCAAAAGTCCCGCCGCCCAAATCATAAACCAGCACATGGCTTTCCTCCTCCATGTGCTCAAGCCCGTAACTTAATGCCGCCGCCGTAGGCTCATTGATAATACGTTCCACCTGCAGCCCTGCTTCCTGTCCCGCACGCACGGTGGCCTGCCGCTGTATCTCGTCGAAATAAGCAGGCACCGAGATCACCGCCCGCGTGATCTCCTCCTCCAGATATTCCGATGCATACGTCTTAACATACTCCAGCAATTTTGCAGAAAGTTTTACCGGCGTATAAGACTGTTTCCCAAGCCTGATCTCCTCACTCGTGCCGATCTTACGTTTCACCTCAATGGCCGTATTCTCCGGCGAGAGCAGATACTGTGCCCGCGCCCTGGAACCCACGACCCAGTTACCACTGGAATCCAGCCCTACCGCCGAAGGCGTTATGATCTCCTTCTCCGGATTCAAGACCATAACAGGTTTGCCGTCACAGATAACTGCCGCCTCTGTGGTGGATGTTCCAAGATCAATCCCTATGACTGTACCCATGTCCATCTCCTTTTTCTTCTTTTGTTGTATGCTCCGTCCTCCTGTCTGTATTGCCGAAAGCATAGACCGCAACCTTCGCCTTTGTCCTTACCTTCCCCTGATACAGATAGCCGACATGATAGACGTCCGCAATCCTCCGGTCCTGCTCCGGCAGGGCAGTATCCATAACTTCGATCACTTCATGCAGATCATAATCCACTGTGCTCCCACATTCCCCGGTCAGACTGATGCCGCACATCTGTCTGTGATGTTCCAGGCTTTGTTCCATCAGGCCGATCTGCGCCGCCCACTCCCCGTCTCTGCCTTCCGCAAACCTTTTCAGATTCCTGATCTGTTCCTGATAGGCCTCAAATAAAGCAAGCAGATGCCGCTCCCTGTCTTCACATTCGTTAAGCCGCGTTCTCAGCTCTTCCTCCGCGGTATTTCTTCCACTCCATTCCTCCAGCAGATCCTCAATCGACATCCCCTGCTCCCGAACCGTGCGCTGCAGCTGATCCAGCACTCTGGCCGTGTCGGCCAGCTGTGTATTTCCTTCAGACAGCTTCTGCCCCAACGCTTCCAGTCCGGCCTCCATCCTGGCCTCAAGCGCTGCGGTCTGCTCGTTCTTCCTGTTCCAAAACATGCTCTCTCTCCTTACACCGACTATGATCCTATGCGTTGATAAACAGTTTTAAGCGTTCCAGATCTACCGGCGTTTCAATCCTGAAATTCATCTCATCTCCCGGAATGACTGCCAGATTCATCCCCGCCATAACAGCCGGTTCCACCGAATCCTGTATCCGGTCAATCCTGTCAGGAAGCAGCTTCCGGTTCGCTGCATAATATTTCTTGAGGCGATAGGCTTCCGGCGTCTGTTCCGTATAAACTGTGCCTTTTTCGAAAAAAGAATCAATGCACTTGTCCCTGCTCAGATAAAGTGTATCTTTCACAGGAAGTACGGGAATGCCGCCGTCATATTTTACACATGCTTCCAGACTGGCGGAAATCAGCGCTTTGGAAACCAGCGGCCTGGTCGCATCATGGATCAGGATGATATCCGATTTTTCCGCTGACGGCATTATCGTCTTCAGCCCGTTCATAATCGAATGCTGTCTGATCAGACCGGGTTTCGAAAACCCACTGAACTTTCTCTGCACAGCCTCCGGCATTTCACTATATATTATCTCACGCCACTCCTCATCCGCAACGATCTGAACCGCATCAACCTGCGGATGTGTTCCGACCGCCTCAAGACAGTGCGTAACAATCATTTTTCCTCTCACCGATACACATGGCTTCGGCTTGCCACGCATAAGACGTTCACCGGTTCCTCCTGCCAGTATTAATGCTATGTTCACGGTGTCTCCTTCGCATTTTTTATTTTGATCCACTAATAGAATAGTGCACTCTGTTTTGATCATCGCAAGAAAATACTCAAATGCTTTGCGAATTAAAAAACCGAATCACTTTTGATGTTAGAAGTATACCATATAAACGAGACAGATGCAATTCACCTGTTTTACCGGCAATTATATATGCGCATCTGTTGTTGTCATTCACAGTGCCGTTTTTTAATTGCAACTCTCTGCTTCAAACTGTCAACAGTCTTGCGCAGGCCAGCCTTTCAAATAAAGTTTCCTCTTCCACTGCTTCTATGGTACGGCAGGTAATGCCGGAATTCAAAGCAAAGAAGAATGTCATTATCCTCTGTGACAGCTGGTACGTAAAAAAGGATCTTGCAGCTATCGTGGATGATTATGAAAACCTTGACCTGATTGGCAACGCACGTTCTGATTCCGTGCTTTATGACCTTCCTCCTGCCCCGACTGGCAGGAAAGGCAGGCCACCCAAACACGGACGCCGCCTGTCCATCTACGAAGACTTTACCCTGTCCGCAGAAAAGATTGGGGACTATTATACCGGGTGCCGCCGTGTCCTGACCAATATCTTTGGATCAAGGCAGGTTCTGGCTTATGTAACTTCCACCGGAAAAGGAGGCGGCACAAGGAGATTACTTTTCAGTACCATCTTTCCCGCACAGTTACAGATCTTTTGTGCCTGGCAGGAAAAGTCACCACTCAACCGTACCGGGAGCAGTTGGATGCAGTATATCCCCCTGCTGCTTTATTCCTTCAGATGGAACATTGAAGTAAGCTACTACGAACAGAAGACTTTCTGGTCCCTGTGCGGGTATATGGTGCGCAGCCGGAAGGGGATTGAGATGATGGTCAACCTGGTTAACATCAGCTATTGTGCGATGAAAATACTTCCATATAGAGAAAGAGGATTTTCACAATACAAAAATGTCAGTGTACAGGAATTCCGGTTTGCCCTCAGCGAACAGATACGTCGACAGGTATTTTATGTAAACTTGATGTGAAATATCGAAACCCATATAAAATCAGCTGCTATTATAGAAGACTTAAAACATCTATGTTTGAGACAGCAGTCCTATTTATAAAGTTGTAAAGCCGTGTATATCTATACATTATCTCACTTAAAGATATTCTCCTGTACCCGGCTTCTTCCATTTAAGTTTATATCTCATTTAAAATATCCTCTATTGCTATTATTGAGCAATTCAATTTTTCTGACAGCATACTACTGACCTTATTAAATTCACCTGGGAATGTATTTACAACAACATCAACATCCGGTAAATAATCCTCTACTGATACAATCTTGATATCCAAAGAAGCAGTACTTACAGTAGTGCCAATTACATATGCTATTTCTATTTCTGAATCTTTCAATTCTTTAAACAGGCACATACCTACCGATTCAATTCCATAAATAGCAATCCGCGAAAATCCCTTTTTTATGAAAAAATCTGCAAGCTTTTTACCTTCTAATTTTATATTGACCCACTGATTCATCAATAAAAACAAGGCATTATTCTTATCCGCTTGTTCCTTCCAGCGATTTATACAATCCTGCTGCATCTTTATCGCAAAACAGGCTGGAACAAGGGTTCCCAGGAAAGCACCAATTATGCTAATACATTTCTTCATTAATTCCTCCCTATATTGTCAATAACTTCTCGGAATCTTAAGACCTTATTTTATAAGGCTTTCAGACCCCTAGTTTTAAAAAATCACCCACTTTTTTGTAAAAACGCTTGACAAATCGTCAAAAATTTGCGGCCAAGCCGATTGATTATATTTTATTTCAATCGACTGGAGGCGATTTCTTTGTTACCTACTAATCCTGGCGGTCATGCCGCCTATCAGGATACCTTCGTATCCGACTTCCTTAAATTTTATCCCAATCCTTTTGTTCTTCCCAAAAGCACATGGGATTATATCGTGCAGTTCTGGTATCCTGATTTTTCCCAGACGGATTCCATTTTGCAGGATTGTTATTCTGTCTTTGGCTCGTAGCCCTGGCTCCCTTCCTGTATGCTGCGCTCCTATCTGCTTGCTTTGAAACTGAAAGTTACTTCCATCACTGTCTGGTGTCGCATGCTTAAGGAAACTCCTCTTTATGCCATCCTCAGCGTTTTCTCTTTCGAGGATACCCCAGATGTCGGGACTTTTTACGATTTCTTGTTCAGCATCTGGAAGGATGACGCAAACAACTTTTCTCCAAAGATCGTTTCCCGAAAATGAAGCCGCCTAAGGGGAAAAGAAAGGCGATAAGACCCCCTGCGACTCTTCCAGCACAGCTTCCAAACTTCTTCCCTTGCTGGAACGCTGGCAACTAAAGCCGGAAAATCCCTTTTTCCTTATTTTCCAGCTCTACAGGCATCAGTTCCTGAATCTTTCTATCCGCAATGGGCTGATCGGCCCGGAACATCTGTCTCTTGCCGGTGACGGCACCCTGTCCGTACAGCCGCACAGCAACGAAAAAGGCTGTTCTTCCTGTAACTGCAAACGCCATTACTTCCAGCCTGACTGCAACTGAGGATGGGACTCCCACAGGGAATGCTATTTCTTCAGCTACCACCTCTACATGTATGTGGCTTCCGATTCCTTCAGCGATCTCCCGGTATTTCCTCTTTTGGAACGGGCTTCCCGGCATGACATGCTTTCCTTTCTCCATTCCTTTTTCACTATGAAAGCATACCGCCCGGTATTTCGATTGAAAAACTCCTTCTGGATTCTGCCATGATGCTTACCCCGTTTATGAATACTGCGGACGGGAAAACATCACACCGTTCATCGACCTAAACCCTGGGCATACCGGACATTTTACCTATAAGGATGATTTCACCATTGATAGCGCTGGCGTCCCTGTCTGTAAGTTGGGCTTGCGTATGCATAAAGATGGATATGAAACCGCCAAACACCGGGCAAAATACCGATGCCCAAAAGCGGACCGCAAACGCGGCTGCTTCTGTGAACGTCCCTGTTCACCGGCGAAATACGGCAGAACCATACATATCTTTACCGATGCCAATCCAAGGTTATTTAACATACCGCCAAGGGACTCTAAAGCACGGGATAAGGAATATGACAGAAGGACTTCCGCTAAACGCTCTAACAAGCGCGAGAAAAAGGACTATAAATTAGAAGACGGCAGGCACCGCTCTACGAAGATGTGGTACTGCCTTCTCTACGGCATCTTGATGCTTGGGAAATGCCCTCTGTTGAGGCATTTCAAAAATCATTATTAGGATTCGCCGCCTAATAATATTATTTTAGGCGATTCCATAAGATTTTTCAAGGCATAGTACCCGCTATGTCCAATGTTTATGTCCATTTTTCTCAAATTTCTTTTCCAGCACGATATTCAGTTGTCAATTTTCGATTGAAATCTCATTCATTGAGATTCCGAGAAGTTATGAATTCCCTATATTTGAATTATACAGGAAACTCCTCTACAATATTGTAGCCTCTCATGTTTCTGTTATAAAAATATCCACACTTTTCCAAAAATCCTTGACAGATCACTCGAAACCAAATTTTTCCTGATTCCCGTGTACTTCCAAACAATATTATTCCGATACTTGATTTTGAAAAACATAAAATCTGGATTCAGCCTTTCCATCTATAAAATTAGCAGTCTCTGGTACACTGGATATATCATTTTCTATTACTTGATATTCCGGTTCGAAAAAATCTTTAATCTCCTTTTCACTAAAAATCCTAACGGGATAGCTGCTTTTATATATTTTTTCCGGTACTGTTTCTTTACATAACCGTCCTCTTTCACTGATCAAAATTCTATCAAGAATAATATATTCTGGTCTGGCCCTTTTTATTTTTTCTGTAATCTCTATATATTCTGATATATACTGTAAACTGGCCGACATCAATATTATGTCGTACTTCTCTTGGCTTTCCCAGTCATCCTTACTGCTGATAAACTTTAATATGGAGTTTTCCAAATGCTCATGCCCATAGTCTCTATAATGATCTTGTTCCGCTACGATATATTCTAAATTATTCACATCTTCTAAGTATTTTATATTCTGAAAATATGTACTGCCAAGTGACCCTCCTAAATCCAATACACGCACTCCCTTATTTCCATTTTTCAACGCGCATCTCAAAATAGAAGCACATAACTTATAAACATACTTTTGTTCATAAAACAAGAAACTGTCTCTTTCCCATTTCGCTTCACCATTCAACACCTTTTGACTTGCCCAAATTGCTTTATTGATAATAACAGAATCATCATATCCCTCACATTCCTCTGCGGCTTCCGTCCAACTATTATAATCACCCAAATACCGTATTCCTGGGCTTCGTTCATCATAAAGTAAATAAAATGGCGTACATTTATTTTCCTCATACAATGTTATGATAAGCCCGGTATATTTCAATTCATCCCTTAACAAACTTGCCACCTTTTTTTCCTGTGCCGGTACAGAAATAACAACCGCGCCTACATTACTCCAGTCCATTTTCTCAGGATTTTTGATTTTAAAGCCAAAATAGAACTCACCTTCTTTGTCTGCATTCATATCCACGATATTCTTAATATCATAAGAAAGCAATTCCGTTCTTTCAAAAAGCTTACTGGTATGTACTCCAGCTGCCCATACAACTATATTGGATCTGTTTGCCAATATACTTAACTTTTCATTTATTTCTCTTGCTCTTTCCTGCAAAAACATAACTATTCTTCTCCGTATATTTTTTAAGCCTTTCTATAGTTAACGACATTAGAAATTTCGTTTTCGGCCTTGCAGGTGCTTCCGTATATGGTTCTGCAAGAGCCGGGAACAGAAATTTGTTATGTCGTTTACTATAAATACAGTTTCTTGAAATCCGTTAACTTCATATTCCCGTCAGCAAACTACCTTCTTACTATCAATCGTAAAAGAGTCGGATCGTTTCCTGCCATCTTTGAAAACCCTTTTCCCTCCTGATTATAAACAACGGAAAAGCCAGCTCCGATTAACTTCTCTGCAATTTCCTCAGGATCAATAAATCTTCTGTAATGTCCATTATATACGTATGCATTTCTCTCAACCAGCTCACCTAATCCATATATACTATCATGAATAGTTCGCGCTTCTATCATAAACAGCCCATCCTTCTTCAATGCCTTATATACATTGGCGATCAGTTGCTCCTCTTGTCTCTCACTGATAGCATGCAGCGTAAAACGGCTATAACAGAAATCATATTCCCGATGAAATAGAACGCTTGCCGTCACAAAGTCATCACACATAAATTCCAGGTGTTCCGCCTGCCCATGGGTCTGCTCCAATATTTCAATTGCTACGTTAGAGGCATCAATACCAATAACATGCATACCATTTTCAGCAAAAAAAACACTGTCTCTTCCGTTTCCACATCCCAGATCCAACAAATATTTTATACCCTTCTCCTCCATTTTCTGGGCTTTAATAACATTTAACATATCCCTTGCAAAGGAACTGCACGTACTCAATATTGATGGTTGCTGCCGATAATAAGCATTCCAATATACTGTATCTTTATTAAAAGCAGATTTATTCCTATAGGTAATACCTAAAATCCTTTTAACACATTCTTGTATTGAAACTGAGCCATCCGTATTAAGTATTAAGTCCGGATCTTTCGGAAATTCAGGTGCATAATGCACCCCTGGCACTTCATCATCCTTCTTTACATGCAAATAGAGGCCCTTCTTATCTCTCTTTTTCAACACCTCCATTGAAACATCCAAAAATATTTCTATATAATATTCAAAATTCTCTCTGTTCCATTCTCTGATCTCATCAAACATGGCGATTGTACAAATAATAACATTAATCCCCTGATCTGACAGCATCTTACATAGCAGCGAGTATCTTTTTGCACGTGACAGTCTTTCTTCTTTCGTGTACCGTGACTTTCCACTACCTTTCTCTCCAACAATATCCTTTAGTATATCACCGTCCAACAGCACCACTGGAATCTGCTTCTTCATTTTATAATATAATGCATTTCCAATCGTAGTCTTTCCGCTTCCGGCAAGCCCTGTTACCCAATACACCGTTCCCTTTGTATTATCCATTTTTCTTTTAAAATATCTTTTATCCTTTCTCCATTTTTTCCATCAAAATGTGTTACATACTTTTCGCAAAGTTTCCTGCGTTTTTCAATCTCTGTATCCTCCTCATCCATGATCATTTTAATAAATGATATCATTTCCTTTTCAGAAGAGATCAAATAATGACTGTCAAGTATTTCCTGATTTCTCGACAGAATCTCTTTTACCTCCATGTCCCATCGCAAAGTTACACCTATCGGTTTCATCATAGGAAGCGCAGAACATATAATACCACATCCTGCATCTGCTAAGATTGCGTCTGCCAGACTATAGGAAGCAGAGTAGTCAGGTTCATCGTCCCATACAATGTTTTCACTTTTATCACAATAATCCTTAAACTGATCCAATTGCTCTCTTGTCCACAATCCATCCGCCAGCAACGCCCCTACATAAGAATTATATGGCCTGAATATTAAACCTGTCTCTTTGTGTTTGTTAATATAATCAAATACAATATCTGCATATAGATCAAAAGCCACATCCGGTGAACACATTTGAACGAGACCATTATGGTCTGTTGTCCATAAAATTATTTTATCAATAGAAGGACTCATTAGTTTCTTAAATTTATCCGGGATCTCAATATCATGAAGATATGCGTGATATATATAATCAAATTTGGGATTCCCTGTTACATGGCATTGAAACTCTTTTCGAACATTTTGTGGTGTTCTTTCATATATCGAATTTTCACAAAAGACCTCCGTTACCTGATAGTTTCTCAAATTATTTGCATTTAGTCCCCTTCCGTCATAGCTGATCACTCCCACGGGAACGGCTGCTTTCATCAACGCGTTATCAATAATTTCCATAATGTCCCCGGTAGGCAGCAATTGAATATGGTGTACGATAAGAATATCGATTTTTTTACCAGTGAAATTATAATCAAACTCATACATCATATTTCTCGATCTCATCTGATTCTCCAACTGCTGGTATCTATTTCCATACCCTTTCCCCTGCAGTATGACAACTGGCTCAAATAAGCAATCCGAATCAAAAGCATAATATAGCGAATGTATCATATTATAAGATGTTTCTTCACAATACAATAGCCCAACTGTTATTTTTTTCTCATCTGTCTCCATCCTGCTTCTTTCCGTTATAGAATGAAAACCCTCCGGCATCCACTTGCTCACATCCAAGCGGTCTTTTAAAGCATTGAACCAGTTCCCATAATCATTCTCACATTTCAGGCCTGTTTTTTGTTTATCATATAAATTATAAAACGGGGTATGTTCATCCTGCTCATATAATGCAAGTATGTATCCCGTAAAATTTAAGCGTTTCGTCAAAACACTTTTTATTTCCTGCTCTCTATTAGGCACTGATATAACCACTACATCTACATCATTCCAAAATATCTCTTCCGGGCTTTGTACCGTAAATCCAAAATAATATTCCCCCTGCTTTCTAGCATCTATATCTACAACACCTTGTACACGGTAAGATAACAAATGCGTTCTTTCAAAAAGTCTGCTTGTATGAATACCTGCTCCCCAGACCATTATATGTGAGTATTGTGCCAATACTTCTAATCTTTCATCAATATCTTTGATTTTTTCCTGCATAAACATATCTTAGCTTCTCCTGCCATATAAATTTCCATGCCAAACGATATTATTCCGCCAGAATCTTATCCAAATCTTTGTCCCCTCGATCAATCCATATTTTCTGCAAAAATGCTTTAACGAGTATTTTTTCCTTGAATATGCATTCTCATCTACTATCATATGTTCAAATGTTATTCCATATGTTCTCTGCAAAAAGGTACGGATAGCATCCACTTCTTTAAAATATGCCCCATAAAGCACTTTCATCTTCGTTCTGACTTCCGACTGCCCTGTCCGCCATAAGTTCAAATAGGTTTTTCCACCAGGTAAATATCGTATTGCTTCAAAATGATAAAAGATCAATGGAAATTTGCCCGCTTCCCCTTTCAACCATATCTTCCCGTTATGTTTTCCTAAATAAGAATATAAATGTAAATTCCAAGGTGCTACACCTGCTCCGAAATTTCGGGATTCATGCACACAAGAATACTTCTGTCTCCATTTATCGGGATATTTTTGGTCACCCAGCTTCCCATCTTCACACCTGTTATAACACCAATTCAGACAATCCTCCTTCCATTCTTCTAAAACCTCTATTCCATCTTTATTATTAAGAAAAGTATTGAACTGTATACAGTATTTCCCAACTTTCAGTATCTGTACAATATACTCATAATTTCTTTCAAATCCATGGCAGACCAGCCCGACAGAACAATTATGATCTAAGATCTCCTGTATTACTTCACACGGGTCAGCAAAAAAATAAATGTCCGCATCTATATAGGTGCACATCTTTTCACCCAGCTTCAATAATACATGCTCAATGATAACCGGCGTACATGTCCAACAAAATTCCGCACAAGTACGTTCCTCTTTAATCTGCTGCAACCTGTCAGTCATAATGTCCTTCAACGGAACAATGATCACGTTCTCTATTCTCATATCAGACAAAACCCTGAAGCATTTGTCATCAAAAGCAAATACATATAATTTGTACTCCTTGATATGCTTTTTCATTGAATAAATAAGCGCCAGCCCTTTATCCAAATAATTAGAATCAAATAATGTACAAAATACCATCCTATTCTGCAGCGTCATTATGCTTACCCTCTCTGATATATTTGTTGATCACTTCTATCAACCGCTCCTGTTCCTCATCTGTCTTACCACTGATATTTCCTTTTACTACAGGCTCTTATCACATATCTAATATCTTTTCTAAAGATATTATTCTACACCTGGTTATCTCCTTTGCCATTTTCTCTATTTTTGAGAAATCATGTATTGGAATCACAATAATCAACTGGGCTTCTTCAGGAATATCCTTCACACCCACTACCGGTATTCCTCTGTATTCCTTTTCTACAGGACGGCTTTCTATAATGGAAAGAATCTGAATCCTGTCCTCTAATTCCTTCATTAACAGATCACACAGTTTTCCCTTCCCCCATATTACGCATTTACTAATACCATTTTTAATTAATCGCTCTGCCAGTTTAAACTGTTTATTTGTAGCACTGTCAACCCATCTGATCAAAAAATCGTTGTATAAGCCCAATCTTTTTTCCGGTCTTGTCCACGAAAAGTAATCAGTAAATGTCTGTTCACAATCATCCGGGATTTTGATTTCTTCCGGCAGCAAAAAGCTGAATCTCTTCTCATCATACAAATGCTGAATCAATTCAGCTGATCCACAGTGTACTCCTGTACCATCAAGACCTATATTTCTCAATAACGATTTATATGGCGATAAGCAGTATCCATGTCTCTCGATTACAGTCAATGCCCAAAAAGCCGCCCAGGAATTATAAGTTCCATATATGTTGCCCCGTACATAATTCTCCAGATCAGCTCCCCAGATATGCAAATCCTTCTCCAGTCCTGCATTATTCATAATACGCCCTAACATCCGATAATCCCGTTGGTAATAGATCCATCGGTCTTTCCAGGTACCCCATCCCCAAGAAGAAATTCTTTTTGTAAAATAGGCATCCGTTCCATTGCTTTGTACATCAACAGGATATGCGTAACCACTGACAGAATACACATCCTTTTTGTTCTGGTATTGGTTCAGTGCCTGCAGCATAAACGTCATGAACGCCGGATGTGTAACACAGTCATCTTCCAAAACAATAACTGCATCATATTCCTGGAATACATAATTCACTCCTGTGACTACCGCATCGGCCAATCCCTGATTATATGCTGACACAAAAACCTCATGATCGCACCAATCAATGCTGTTAATAAGCCGGTTCACCTTATTCCATTCGCAAATGTCCTTATCATCCCTCAGGCCATCCTGAAAGATAATAAGTTTTTGTGGCAATATTGTATTCCTGCTCAAAGCTTCTAAAACCCGGGCCGTATGTTCGCTTCTCTTGTATACAAATAATAGATTTGCTATTTTCATACTATCCCCACCATGCATATCATAATTTTTCTTCACTACTTTTTCACAAAGTGAAATAGACCATACCTGTAATTTCCGTGATGGGAATCCTCGTCATACTGGTGCACGGCAACATTATATCTTATATTTTGCCCACCCTCTACCGTACAGGAGTATTCCTTCAGTTCCATATCCTGAAAGCTTTCAATAATAGTACTTGCGTAAAATACCCTGTGTGCGTTAAATTCCACACGTTCCTTCCCTACAGGTACAGAAATATAGAGGTTTCCGCCTTTTTTCATAACTCTTTGTATTTCATTAAAACACTTAAAACAAGCTTCCGGATCAATTGGATCACCATATCTTCCTAATCCAAAATGTTCTAATGAACACAATGCGGACATACTTTCTATACTCGCATCATCAATATTGCTCAAACTGGTCGCATCATCAACGACGGTATGCAAATGCTCAACCTCTCCCGGAAACGGCCTTATGTCAATCAGGGAAACCTCAATCCCCATTGCCAATAAATGCGCTATAAATCCGTCTATTCTTGACCCTATATCAAAATGATTCCTGACTCCACTCTTATGTACCAGTTTGGCAGCCCACAGATCCTGCCAGAAATAATTGCCCAATACTCCTGCCTGTCCGTATCTGTCCTCAATCACAGGCCATTTATATTTCTCCTGAATCTGGAAGCTCTCTCTGGTATTCAGAGCAGTATACAGCTCCACATCCTTTTCATAAAAGCTACCTGACAACTGTGCAAACTCACCGCAATAATTTGTATAGTTCTTCTCACCCAATATATCCTGAATGATCGCAGAATCTTTCACTCCTGCTTGAATCTTCACTCCATACAGAAAAATGATCTTGTCTGGATCAAAATTTCTCTTTTCACATTCGCGATAGATTTCCCCTGCATAAATGCTTGCAATAACTATATAGTCATATCCTTTTGGAATTTCATTGATTCCATATACCGGATGGCCTTCAAATTCTTCCATTGCTTTATTCGTCTCGACAAACCCTAATAACTTTGCATTTATCCCATTTCTCAAGACTTTCTTTGCATTCTTTCCCGTTCCCCAGATTAATATTTTTTTCATTTCAGTTACCCAGCCTATATAATTTCCTTCCTGATTTTTAGTGAAACCGTCTCAACTCATTATATTTTTCTATACACATACTGCAGATACTGAGCTCCAAATCTATGCCAATACTGCAGCCTTCTACAGGTAATCTTATAAGCCCTGTTTAATTCGATCAGATTACTATATTTTCTGCTCAGTCCAACATAATCCAAAAAACGATACACTATAGGAAAATTTCTCTTATGCCCTTCCCGCATGAAAGAATTAGAGACATTTGTTTTCCCCCCTCTGTCATTTTCAATTTTGATAACCTTGGACTCTTCAAAAATATTATAACGTTTCCTGGCATATTTAATTGCAATCCCACACAGTATCATTTCAATACCCGACGCATAATCATAGGACGGAAACTTATCCAACAACTTATAGACCTCATGCCAGCAAAATAAATCCAAAGAAAAAAAACGGGCATCAATCCCTTCGGAAATTCCGCCGTATGTATAACTCTTCTGTCCCTCATGTGAACATTCCAAAAAAATGTTTGGATGGGAAATCCCTGCTGACAAACTATGACATCTGTCAGCTATGATCTCCAGGAAATTCTTTTGCAATATAACATCCGAAGAACAATCAAGCAAGATATCCGCTCCGTTCTGCAGGCCATAGTCCACGCCATTCTTAAATGCCTTGGAAAGAGAAAACCTGTAATTTCCTTCACAGGAATCATATATAAAAGCACATTTATCTCCCAGAACTGCCTTAACTGCCGTTTCCACCTGTTTCTCATAGAAAACAGATACAACCAGAATATAATCCTGAAAGGTTTGCCTTTTTAAACTTTTCAGGAAATTGATCTGCATTTCGTCATTCATATCTCCGGTAAAATCACGGAATGTTGTATTAACAATAATACGGGGCATACCTACCTCCATAACATTTCTAAAACATATACATATTTACCTCTGCGTAAATATTGTCGGCCATACCTGTAATATTCCTGTATACGTAATAAGCAATCGGATTTCTAAACTTACACTTCATATAAAATATCATCTAAAGAAATAATCGGACAATCGACTTTCTCTTTTAACATCTCCTCAATTTCCTCAAAAAAGGTGATAGAGGTGACCACTATTGCATCTACCGTATCCAAATAACAATCTGGCGTAACCATTTCAAAATCCATATACAGTCTGTCTGCGTTTCTATCAATCCCATATTTAACAGTAATGGTACTGTCCTTTAATTCCGCCGCCAATGTTTCACCCGCATAACTCATACCGTAAATCGCAAGATTCTTATATCCCTCTCTCTCAAAATAGGATGAAAGATTCTTTCCCTCCTGTTTAACCTTCACCCATTGATTCATCATCAGGTACAATGACATATGCTTATCTGCCTTTTTTTGTTTTTCCTCAATCTGACCACCCATTCTTCTACCTGTCATTACTACGCCCGCCATCAAACCTGCCAGTGCTGATAATACGCTGATCATTCCCTTTTTTATCATATCCATTCTCCTTACTGTTTGAAAAGCCTATATGTATCTGGTAAACCCATGCCCTGTTTTGTAAACTCCCTTATTAATCATCTTAATATCTTCGTAGTGCTCATTTCTGGATAATTTGTGGATTCGGGCACAGATCGCAACCTGTGAAATACCTGCCACCAAACCGGTGCATCTTGATAAAACATACATATCACGTATCACCTCCAGCCCCAGATGATACTTATGCTCATTCCTTGCTGCACTGCTAAATGCGACGGATCTGTTCCCGTTCCCCCTCTGTACATCTTCAAAAAAAATCAGTTTATTCCCATACCTGCAACTGAATTTTTCTAAAATTCTTCTATCGTCAGTTGCTATAAAGATCCTGTTATATTTCCCTTCCCCCCAAATATTATCAATCTCCTGAAAACACTCATCCTCTGTTACATATACCGGGTGATTATAAAACTTCGCTCTGAAATCCGTCCCACGGATATGGACACCCAGTACCTTATCGTCGTCTAAATCCATTTTTTTCAAACTCTCATGGAGATAACCCTGCGTATGTTCATTGAACTCTACATACTTTCTGATGATCCGGCTCATCATATACAGGTATCGCTTCGTATAATTATAATCATTTACTCTGCCCGTAAGGATCAGCGCCACCATCTCTCTATGCATCACATCCGACGACACTACTCTGCTGCTCTTTTGTACCTCCCGAACAGTAACTTCTGATGGCTGTAAAAAATAATATTCAAAAGCATTCTGCGTATTATAAATAGTTTTCTTTTCCCTGTATGAGAAATTCTCTCCTGCAGATATCACCGGTGTATATCCGCAGATATCTGCAAAATAAAGATATTCCAACCAGCGCCTGTACATGGCAAAAAATCCAAGATTCCTATTATCCTCTTCAATATAATATAAAGTCTTACCACTATTAGCTGAGCCATAGTGCTGCGGGGTTTGTCGAAACCGATCCGTCCTGGTTTCATTCCTGCCAAGTAAAGACTGCATAAAATAATTCATAAACTGTCTCCTTTAAAATCCGCAATCTATAATGATCAATTACTACAAATTATCATATATTCTCAACAAGCATTCCGCATTATTTGCTCTTTCGTATAATACCCCTCCCCGCTTACGTCCGTTACCTGAAAACCTTTTGGCCAACCGATCAGAACTAAATACTCTACAAACTCTTTGCGCCAGTTCCCGCCTGTTCATACCAGAATATAGATAACCCTCTTTGCCATCACGCAGAATACTTGGTATTCCGCCAACTTTAGCCGCGACAACCGGTACGCCCAACATCATTGCCTCTCCTATCGAATTAGGTGAATTCTCGATCAGGGACGGCATCACCATCAGATGAGCCTGTAACATTTTCTGCTTCATTTCTTCATCTGTCAGATATCCATTGAAAACGATATTATTCTCTACATGGAATTTTCGGATCTCTCTCTTTATATATCTACCATACGAAGTGTTCGAACTTAAAAACTTCTTATCACCGGCTACATAAACCATAGTATCCGGATATTTTAATCTGATCAATGGTAATGCTGAAATTAAAATATGCAGTCCTTTGATGGGGTAATTTCCCTGACTCACAAATATCGAATGTCTTTGCATTTTATCTATAGACCAAGCATCATCATAAAAGACATCTCTCAACGTTTCATTACAATGAAAGTATCTGCAGTCCGGATTTATCTTTTTCAGGCGCTCCCTGTCCCACTCAGTGCGGCCAATTGCATTTTCTACCCTTAGAAATATTTCCTTTTCATTCATACCTCTTTTATGAAATTCATATTGTTCTGTTATCAGGCACTGATATCTTCCATCCCTAAAATTTCCGGAAAATCTGTTAAGAACCGGTATTCCCTGAAGATATACTTTGGCAATTTCAGATGTCATTCCCTGTATCGAAACAATAATTTTTCTTTTATCAGGCACACTGTTTATGCATTCCAGAGAATGTGGTAATTCTGTACCAAAAATATGAATGACGTCTGGGTTGATCTTGTTGATAATCGAGCGAAAAATTCTTATACCTTCTTCTTTAGTCCCGTACATAGTATCATGACAATCATAAAATCCCCAAAAAGTAATCCCATCTATTTTCAGGTTTAAGGTTCTTCTGTACTTTTTCTGCGGGAATGCATAATGTAATTCAATATCCTCTCTTTTTCGCAGCTGATTGGAAATTCCGGTCAACCATCCTTCCTTATAGTTTTTGACTCCAACCTCCTTTTGAATCTCTGACAATGGTGTATTGCATACCCACAAGATCTTTTTCATCAACTTGCTCCATTTCATTATTGTCTTTATATCACAACATATCATTCAATTTATCTGTCTTTTTTTCACAACAGCCGTAATAATCTGTTGATAGTCATCATCATAATGTTCTAACTCCGCCGCGTCCAAATCTTCCACTACCAAACCGTACAATCCATATGCCGCGGATTTCACATTACCATACGTAGTTATCTCCACACTCTCAACCTCTTCACATTCTTCAAAAAGTCTCCGTAAAGATGCAGATGTAAAACTCCAGAAATGTCCCCATCTATCCATATCATATCTGCTGATCTGTACAATTCCAGAAACAGTAACTAAAGCAACCCCACCACTTTTCAGGAATCTGATAACATTGTTCACCGCCGCTCTGACATCAAAAATAAAAGGTAATGTCTGTGTTATAATAAAACAATCCGCCAAACCTTCAACGACACCTTTACCGGTTGCCAAGTCTGTAACAATACCTTTCTCACCAATAGATTCGGTTATATGCATAATATAATTATCCATTACACCCGTTCCGTATCTTTTGGTATAAGTATCTTCCGCCACTTCTAATACAGTTCCTTTGATATATACTGCATTATCGCTCAAGAATTTTTCTATATAATATCTTTCAATTGGATATCCTCTGTCAAGTCCAAAGATTCTGCTAATCGGTTCTGTCGGTGCATCCATCAACCTGTTTGCCCTTTTCAGTCTTATCTTTTTTTGTTTCAACTGCATTAAATCCGCTTCATTATATAGTCTGATCACTTCATCCTGCGATATATACGTGCACACTCCCTCCAAATTACATATTATTTTTCCATCTTCACATAAAAACTCTTCATGGTTCACATAAGGAGGCAGATTCCATCCAAGAACCACTTTATCCCATTCCTGAAAGCCACGCCCTTTTAATTCCTCCAGAATTTCAAATATCGCCTTTTCTCCTGCCATTATATATAAATTCTCAAATTGATATTGAAAAAGCTCTGCCGGATTAATGATGTTGATTCCTTTATATTGTGCATTGTATTCCTTATTGGATACAAATGCACTGATTGGAATCCCTGAAAAATAATCTTCCTTTTTCCTATAATAGTTTCCGATTCCCCAAACAACAGCCTGCATTCTTCCTTCTCCCGTTATTTCTCTAATAGTGTAATACAATCCAAGTCCTTAGCCCCGTACCAATCAATTGTCCTCTGTTCTAATATTTTAAATCCAACCCGATTAGCCAAATATGCAAAGATATCCTTACTCATAAAACATCTTGCATGGGGCGTTTTTGAAAAATCTGTCTTATAATCGGCAGAATAATTAGAATGATGAAGTAACGCTCTTCCGCCTTCCATCAATACTCGATAAATGTCCTTTAAATATTCATATACATCCAGCATTTCAAAATGTACCATCGAATCATAGCTAAATAACGCACTATAACTATCACTGGCTAACTCTGCCAAATTGTATCCATTATTCTGATAAAAGGATATTTTATCCATGTCCTTAAACCGTTCTTCACAAAAATGCATATTTTCTTCTAAAATATCCACTAATGTGATCCTTCCAGCCAACTTCAAATAATGTGATACATGTCTTCCTCTGCCACAAGCCAGTTCAATTACATTTTTCAGATCCAGTTTCTGGAAATCCTGGTAAAATAAAGAATGACTTTCCCAGAACACAGCCACTGCTTCTTCTTTTTCAGCATCCTCGAACCACTTATCATTATGCCGTGCATGATGATATGCGCATCTCTCCCTCAAAAAATCAGTTTGTTCTTCATCCAGAATTTCATAAAATTTCTCAAACGGATATCCTTTTCCGCCATCATTTCTGATCAGAGATAATATCTCATTAACTGTCGCATCATTTTTACATGAAACCAGAAAAGGAACCCCCTTTTTCTTAGCCTCTTCATAAGGTAATACTTCTTTGTCATTTACAAACAAAAGTTCTTCGTATTTTTGATCGCAAAAGGCCAATACCCTGTCATTCATTCTTCTCCATTCCAAAAAATCCAGACACCATCTTCCTCTCTCTCCAGCTCCATATATAATAAATCTCTCCATCTTAAGCCCCTCCACTGCAATAAATTTCTAAATAGTCCTTCTGACTGCATAAATCAATCCACCTGTATTATTTTCGTGTCTAAAGTTCCAAAATGTGTAATCATTCCTCTTGAGTATTCCAATCAGACTGTCTTCTTGTCCGCAATGCCACTCCAGCATGATTATTGTAACTCTCTTCAACAGATCTGCCCGCTCCAGTCTGGACATGATCCTTTGTTCCTCGCCTTCACAGTCTATTTTTAAGATGACCTTTTCCTCCTTATGCTTTTCATATATTTTCGCAAGGATTGCTCCTATATCCCGCACTTCTACCTCCGCAACTTTATCATCATTATCAGATATAAGCCCCCACTCCTGATACTGCTTCCGTGCCCTGCTATTGATCTCACTATTTGTGCTTTGACCGCATGACATGTTTTTATTATAGATCACAGTTCTGATCTCATCGCAGTCACTTATACCATACGGAAAATATTCCAAGCGATCATCTTCAAGCAGGCCGTTTCGTTCAAAATTTTCTCGCGCCCTCATGAAGGTATCCCGAAATGGCTCAAATCCATATACTTTCACTACAGTTTGTCTTTCCAGGAAATATAAGCATCCGCCCCCAATATTCATACCAATATCAAGTATTACTTCCCTTGATCTGTCATCTATAAAATATCCATAGCAATTCCCGCAAAAAATCTCCAATATATTATTAAGCTCATCCGTACTCCCAACAACTAAAGATACCTTCCCTTTTTGAAACACAATATTGCCATCACTGTTTATGTCCATGCAGTCCCATCCCTTGTTCTCTACAAGGTTCAGTCCTAATTTGATTTTATAATAAGGCACTTTATACTCTTCGATCAACATACCGATTACATCATAACAAGTCTCTAAATTCATTATCATAAGGACTACTACATCATACGGCCTCATCAAAGCATCTGTAAGCGGCATAATATTCTTTGATAAATCTGCATTTTGATCAGATAATGCAGCCACCTCATAAATATCACCAATTACAATTTCCATCTTTTTATAAAATGTTCCAATCCCATATATAACAGCTGCTTGTTTACTCATAATAATCTCCGTTCTTACTCAATCTGATCATCCTCTTAATAAATGTATTCTGTCAATTCCCTTTTCAATCAACTGCATACTCATTTCAATACTGAATCGATTGTATACCATATACATTGCATTGGGATAATGGCTGATCGCATACTCCAAACTGCATAATTGGATATTATCGACTTCTCCGTTCTGCCTTTGTGTATTATTATCACAGATACATACTACCCGTTCTTTTATCTGAAGCACTTCAAGGCTGTACAACAATGACTTTATCTCTTTCCCCGCGCCAAATACCACGATTGGCTCCCTGCTTTCACATAAGATACGGTCATTCTCAATCTTACCAATATACTCCATAAATGATACCTTTCCTGGTCACTCTTCGAAACCTGCTCTTCCCATGGAGATTTCTGTAAAACATCTACATACTATTCCAACATCCACAAATTCTCTGAATATACTCAGCCTCACTCCAGTTCCTTACAATAAACCTTGGAATTTGGTAAGCGTCACAGCCGGAAGTCCAAAGCCCGGGGGACGTTGTTACAGCTTTCGTTATATGCTCTTTTTTGCATATTTCAATCGAGATTTTGTTATATGCACCAAATGGATAGGAAAAGATTGACACTGTTCTTCCAAATAAGTTTTCCAAAGTCCTGACTGATTCCCCGATCTCGTAACTCTGCTCCCGTTCCGTCAAACTGTTAAGACAAGCATGATTGACAGTATGGGCCCCTATTGTCATTAACTGGGAATCCATTGGAATCTGATCTGTTTGCAAAAGCAGATTCTCTCCGTCTTGCTCCTCAGAATTGCTCCAGTCTCTAAACTGCTGCATCCAGTTCTCCCTATCGTTGACTGAAATCTTATCCTTTATCAACCAAACTAACGTATCATACAACGCATCCCGCTCCAGAAATGATTCCACAGGCCATTTGCATGAAAAAAGTTTGTCTTTCAAAGAAAATGTTGCGCCAGGTCTGTCTTCCTTAAATAGCAGAATCCTCTCCAATTCATCCCACCAAAATTCTTTGTATGTATTGATACCGCCTGTCGAAATAAATATAGTTGCCGGAATCTCCAGTTCCTGCAGGATTGGTAGTGCATTCGTATAATTATCCATATAGCCATCATCAAAAGTAACACAGACAGCATCCTGATCCAGTTCATTCCAGTCCTGCTCGAGCCTTACGATCGGATAGTTTTTCTTCAAAAAAAACATCTGTTCATAAAAGACATCTGGTACCACAGCCAAATAATTCTTATCCTGTTTTAACCTGTTCACCCTATGATACATCAAAGTGAGTACTCTGCACATGATCCGCTTCCCCGCTTCCTGGCTTTTCCTTATATCTTATCTGTCAGTTGTTCTGCGGGTTGTATGGCAGCAGACGGACTGTAAAAACAAGGCGCATCACACCATGCGCACCCTTCCATATAAGGCTCCAGTCTCAGATTTATTAATGCCTGCTTCAACATTTCTCTGCTCTGATATTTCTTTAAATCAATAAAATCGTGTTCACTGGAAAAATCTGCCACCTTCACAAATCTCTGGATTTTACCACAACTTGCTAAATTCCCCTCTATGATCTGATGTGGACAGACACTGGCCATATCGCATAATAAGTATCGATTACATAACTGCTCCTGATCCATATGGCGATCATACGGCGGTAATCCTTGAACCCGCCAGCTTTGACTCTCTAAAAATCTGACATTGATATGGTGCTCCTCATAAAACTTTCTGCTAATCTCCGTCTTATCCGGCATATTATAATTGCTCATACATATCAGGATTTTAGGGTCAGACAGCAACTGCAATGTCTTTTCCTTTTTAGGATACGACATACCATTTGTGACAATTTCTATTCGTTGGACTGCCTCCATCGATAGCAGCTTCTCCAAAATAATATCCAGATTTGAACACAATACCGCTTCCGCTGTTGTTAATTGAACATACAGACACCTGCTTGTAACGCTGAAGAAAGTATCTATATCCTGCAAAACCTGCTCAACGTCCATTTCCTTTCCCTTACCCATACTGGGTACATAATCGGCACAATATTTACACTTCAGATTGCAGATTGTTGTAATCTGAAATGCGATACCATTTGCCACATATTCGCCCTGTTCAATTAAAGACTTGACTATACTATACTCATCCTCAGGAATCTCACGATATGCAAGTGCCTTTACAGTTTCCATATACGGTATGAGCATTCTCTCTACGATCAGGCCTCTGCTGCGATGCCTGTAATAGTGCATGTTGGAAATAAAGCTATAACATGGCGTTGTTTTCAGATTATCAATTCTCTCTAACTGCTCTTTTATTTCCGTCTCATATTTATCTGTTACAATCAATATGATATAGGCATCCGGATTAATATCATTCAAATATTCTGCCTTTTTGATCTGAAATATCCTGTCGTTTATACAGAAATCCTGTCCCCACTTCTCATTATCATTATCAACTATACAATCTATAAATTCCTCTATGGGCGTGTACGGATAGGGATACACCGGCTCTTCTTCTATATATGCCGGTGTTTTCCAATCGTCGCATAAGTACCAGATGTATTGGTTGATCTTATTGATCCAAAGCATGGCATGTCCGCCGGCTCCAAACAAAATCACTTTTTTGTTCTTTTTCACTAAAGTTTCAAACAATTCCTGAATATTCGTATATATATCAAGCATCTTATCTCTCCTTCATCATTACTATGACATATCCATGTTCTGTTTTGCCAATTCCACCGCCTTTTCTACCGCACTCGTCAATTGCCATTCACGGTACAGTTTATTTTCTTTTACAATTTGATATCCTCTGCATATAATCTCTTTTCTTTGTTCCATATGCTGTAAATAGTAAGTAATTTTTTCCATGAGCTCCGATCTGTTTTTATATAGCACGATACTTTCACCATCTACAAAATAATCCTTTACTGAAGCTAATGTAATATTATCATTGTTGTATGCCAGGCATAGCGTTTTAGAACTGACCATTTCAAACATACTGGTATGCAGCCCGAAGTCCGGATTTGTGAACAAACATATCTTGGAACGATTATAGATTCTTTTCAATTCTTCCCTGTCACATACTTTCCCCTTATAACACTCCTCTACTCCATACTCATTTTCCCACGAGTCTCCCCAAAGTTCTACTCTGTATCCACTTTCCATGACCCATTTTGCGATCAATCGTCTGTAAACGCCATATCCGATCAACATTCTGATCAGTTTAAAAAAATATTGTCGGCTTTCTAATGAAATTCTTCGAAATTCATCTGCCAATTCTCCCGCCAATTCCCAGAATACCTCTTCATAAACCTCCAAATCTTCCAACAATTCACCTGTTTCATCCATTCTCTGTAAGAAAATATCGATCATATTGTAAAGCACGGTTTTCAGCTTTTCCTGCAGGCTATCGCTCCCTCCATGCTTCATCCATGTCATGCATGAATACTCAATATACGCTTTTATCCTTGATATACTGCTGTTAGAGCCTGCCACAATACAAATATCCGTATCAAACTCATCCGGAATATATAATTCCGGTTCCATGAACACAGCCCCCGGAGTCAAAGTGCTGCAAATAACATGTCTGTAAACAGAATCATCCCCATATAATCTTCCAAAAGAACTAAAACAGTTTTTCCAATCATAAAAATGCATTTCATTCTTGTTTATCGTCATATAAGGAAACAACCAAATGTATGCCGAATAATCATTATCATCAATATATAATATATGCTGATGGTCATAATATCTCTTAGCTTTGATGATAGAATCCTGCGACATAATTATATCAGGCTTAAATGACAATATTCTATTTAAAACAGCTACGATATCTTTTTCATGAACAGCTTCGTATTCGAAACCATATCTGGAAACATCAAAAATATCATATGTAGTCGTAAAAAGCTGTAATAAACGGATTTTTCCTTTTTCCCTAAAGGAAACCTTCCGGTCATAAAACAGATCCAACTCATGCTGAAGTCTTTCTATCTCAAGCAATTCACCCATCGATGTTCCCTCCCACATTCTTATGTCCTTACTTCAACATAGCTGTCAAACAGATCCTGATACCGTTTTTCATCTATATAATTTTCATTATAAAAGAAAGCCATCGGCATCAGTTTTGTATAATTAAAAAACTGTATTATCCTGCTGGCAGCTACTTCCATCTCTTCAAGCTGTTGACTTATCTCTCTGTACTTTTCATATGCCCCAATGATAATAAAATCAAACTCTTCAATCTGTAGGATCTCAGGAGAATAGACCTGCTTGCCCAAAACATGCAGTCCTTGATTTTCTTTATTATTATCTATATATCCCAGCAGTTCTACATTTTGTTTTAAAACAAGGCTAATCTCCCGTGCCGCCAATCCTGTTCCCCAAATAAAAACTTTCACTGTCAAACCTCCGTAGTCAAACCATGCCATACCCTTTCTCCAACTGGTATCTTATCCATTGATTCTTTTCGCTCATCCTTCTCTCCGGCCAGCATCCGATAAATATAATACGATATTGGAGTTTTCATATTTTCAGTATAATTTATACAAGATGTTTGATTAAAACTCTTCCAAACCTCTTCTTCTGTCCTTGGCTCTAAAATCTTTGTCTTTAAATCTGTCACATTCCCCTGTCCATCCAAATAATACCACTCTCTGGTATCGTGATCCAGCAGGCAGACACCCTCTTGATAAAGCGTACTGCATTCTACATCCATTTCCCTTTTCAGGTCAATATACCGCATGCTATAATCCGTTTTATCAATTTTGTACACCTCTCCTGATATGTTGGAGATCATCCAAATACTGGTTTCGCTTATATGAATCCACGCATCACAATATCCTTGTCGAAAAACTGTTTTTATTACCGAACTGGTACCGGTACGTTCATTCCAACGAACGATATGATTTGTATCCATCGTAACCAGATAAAAATCCTCATTGTCCTGTACGATTCTCATGTACCTGTTTTCCTCATCACCTACTTTTACTATGATGCCCTCATCCAAATCCATATCGAATACCAGGACAGCATTCAGATAACAACAGGGAATATAGAGCAGATTTCCGGAAACCGCCACTTGCGTTCCAAAATATTTTCCCTTAAGTTCAACCTGATCATCAAATATATTATAAACAATCCGAACCTTATAATCTTTCAAACAGATCTTGATCATTAACGGATATCCACTGCCAATGACATACAGCATGTCCCGATACACAATACCCTCATAATAATCCGGCTCATAGCCATTTTTAAAAGTTAAATGTGGGATTTCTACCTGACTAAAAGAGTTTGTTTCAATATTGTAAATTGAAACAAACTTTGCTGTACAAGGAACGAAGATCAAACAGCTTCCATAACGCCGTACCTTGATATACAAACTCTGCTGTATCATGTCTTCATTCGGAAAATCCGCGATTCTTTGGACAGTTTTTTCTTTTAAACTATAACGGTATAATCCATTGTAGTTCGATTCAGAAAACCAAATATCATCCCCAATTCTTACACAGTTCTCAAAACCTAAACTATACCTGCTCATATCTTGCATATACTTCTTCCATCGTGTTGAATTTATACTCCAGATCCTTTACCGCTTTTTCATTTCTCATCCCAATATTTAACGGCCTTGCTGCGTTAAAATGAAACTCCGCCAGATCTTTCTCATAAATATTCGCCTGCAATCCCAGTGAATGTAAAAAGGCATAACATAATTCACTTCTGCTGTAAATTTTATCGCCACAGATATTATATATGCCCTGTGCTTTCTTTCTGCACGCAATTTCCAGACAGTTCACAACATCTGCAACGTCTACCGGCGAAAAATAATTACCTCTTATACAGCAAATATCCTTTCCTTCTACAGCCATTTTTTTCCACCCATATAAAATATCCCGCGGCCATCCTGCATCCCCTACAACTCGTCCAATTCGAAAAACACATCCCTTAAAACAGGTATCCAACAAATACTTTTCAATTTGCAGTTTCATTCTGCCATACTCATTAATTGCGTCCGCCACATCATTTTCCGTATAATTTCCTTTTTTTCCACCATAAACCGATTCTGTTGAACAAAATATTATATAATAATTTCTCTTTTTCAGTTGTTCTATCAGTCTTATTGTGGATGCCACATTTATCTGATAGCTTTTCTCCCGTTCGTTTTCACACGTATCCAATCTTGTTTCCGCCGCACATAATATCGCACATTTATCAGTTTCTTCTGAAAAATCATCAATACTCTCCAGATCATCCATATTCAGATCAAACCGGATCATTGACGGATCTGCCTGATTAGAACAAAAAGTCCCTGTCACCAAGTTACCGGCAGCTTTAAAATGCTTATATATATGTCTACCCAAAAAGCCAGAAGCTCCAACGACTAATACCTTCATGTTAAATTTTCCCTTCCCATCTCTTATATATTTTGCTCATAATCTGCCTGATCCCATCCTCGTCATCCAATGCAGGCGCCCAATCCGGGAAGACACTGTCATCTTTTCCTACAAACGGTCCTTCAATCACTTCCTGATAAACAACATCCGTCAGCGGAATATTCGTATGGATAATTCCCCTATCCAGCCTGGAAATAAAAATACCATCGTTTTCCATCGCATATAAATCTGCTATCTCCCCTGTTTCATCAAAAACAACTACCAACAATTTTCCTTCTATGATTATCCGGGACTCTGTCTTAAATGGATGCCTATGTGGACGAATATATGCTCCCGCCGGATATACGTTTACCATCTCGTGTACATGGGCTCTTATGTCATTATGAAGACACATGGTACATTTATCCGAATCGTCTTTCTGTGCCAGTGCCTTTAAATATGTAATATATTCTTTATCAATCTTCAAAATCTTCTCATCATTCACATGAAAATAATCTTTGCCACCCGGTCTATAATCTCTGTCCATATTCATAATTTCCTTTCTTAATATTCACCGCTAATTCTCTGCATGAATTCTCTAATGCCGTCCTCATTCTCACATCCCGGTGCCCATTGAGGAAAAATACTATCATCTTTGCCGGCATAGGGACCATCTAACACCTCATAGTAGACGACATCCGTTAATTGTATATTCATATGTATGATACCCTTATCAATACGTGAAATAAATATACTTTCTTTCTCCATCACATAATCATCAATCACCACACCTGCTTCATCAAAAATGATGACACGCATTCTTCCATCAATTATCAACTTGGTTTCTGTTTTGTCAGGATGGAAATGTGGCCTAACATAAGTTCCTTTCGAATATACATTAATCCATTCATGAGCATGTTTTCGTATGTCATCGTGAAAACACATCATACATTTTCCATAAGAATTCTGCTTCGCCAATAATTTCAAATATGTGACATACTTTTCATCAATTTTCTGTATTCTGTTATCATCAACATGAATGTAATCCTTGCCGCCCGGCCGATAAGTGTTTTTATCCATCACAAATTTCACTCTCTTTTCACGAGTATCTTTCCTCTTTATTTGTATCCGTTCAGCACTAAATACTCTTCAACCACCCTGTCATACGTCATAAAATCATATCCTGTTCTTTGTCTGAATTTAGAATTGTCCAAAGTTGTGTTCAGCGGCCTGATATCCTTAAATCCAAATTCCTCCAAGTCTAATTCTATAATCTTTTTGTTGAAAGCGCCCATTGCATCAAAAAATTTTTCAGCCAATCCTTTTCTACTGAATTTTTCTCCATTCGAAAGATTATAGATTCCATGCAGTTTCTCATCAGCCGCGATCAGGCACGCCTGGAAGATATCTTCCTGTGCAATAACCGACATCTGGTTACCTTTAATGCATCTTATGACCTCATCAGCTATTCTATCTTCAAAATCCGTCAATAAATTTTTCTTTTCCCTTTTTATGCCTACCACTCTGGGCATCCGATAGAGACAAACCTCCGGATAATCCTCTGCCAGGAAATGTTCCATCTCTTCTTTCATTTTCCCATACTTACTTATGGCATTTGTGGCATCTTGTTCCGTATAATCTCCCGTCGTTCCATCAAAAACATTATCCGTAGAAAAATAGACGATATAATAGCCATGCTGAACTAATTCCTCTATTACACGTTTCATCGAAACAACATTGATCTGTCTGGACAATTCATACTCTGTCTGACACCGGTCAAAATTTGTCTGGGCAACGCAGATAATTGCCGCCTTTTCTTTTGCTTCCATCAAATTATCAAGCGACGAAAGGCTATCCTTCATAGTATCATAATATACCAATCCGTTCTCATGTGTTCGTCCCGTTCCAATAACTGATCGTCCTGTTTCTTTCATGCGCTGATAAAGATAGCCACCTACATATCCACTTGCTCCTAATACCAAATACTGCATTTTCCCCTCACTAACATGTCAGGATTCCTTTTTTTAATCCGATTCCGATTCCCCATATATAGTGACACATCGGCGCATACCCTGTGTGCACTACTTCATCATTCATACCATACATAATAACATTATGAAAATATTTACCTAATAGTTCTTTTAAAGAAGCAAAATTTTTTAAATTTATATGAAGAGCTATATTTTGCGGCGCAGTATAAGGTGCAGCCGTCAGATTCGGAGTTCCAATGATCATCATAGCCTGCTCCATATTTTCATAAGCCGCCAGCATATTCTTCATCACTTTGTCTTCTTGAGACGGATCTATATGTTCAATAAAATCTATATTATAAATAGCATCTACTTTGTAATCCTTCAAGGATTCTTAATTTATATCGTGTTGAATAAAATCAATATTGTCGGCGAAAGAAAGCCTTTTCCTGTCATCCTCTATAAATCTCTCTTCCCAATCGACCACCGACAATTTACCTACGGACTGTGCTACAATAGATGCGCCAAACGCATCCCCCCTACCTCCAATACGCTGCTCCTTCCTTCAAGCATCTTTGCCACAAACTTATATCTGGACAACACAAAAGCCAAATGCTTCGGATCCACCATCATACTTTTTGATATCCATGGACCCCACTCCAATTTTTCCGTATTGAAAAAATCATACGTCTCCTCGTCAAAAATCTTCTTTATATCCATTTTTCCCTCCATATATATTTTATTGAAAAAAGATAAAACTATAATCGCCGGTATATCCCCATTCTCTATACAGCCATTCCCATTCATCGACAGAATAGTAACTTGCACAAGTCAATTGCCAATACAGCATATTTACCTCTTCCGTATCATTTCGGTATGATTCCACCATGATATAACTGTTTCCCTTACTAACACGTTCAATCTCCTGAACAGCTTTTTTCAGATCAAATATTTTAAGATTATGTAAGGTCGCAAGAGAAATAACCAAATCAAATTCATGGTTATTATAGGGAAGTTCCTGTGCCTGCCCATATTGTAAACAATCACGGACCTCTTCCTTGGCATGTTCCAACGCATACTGCGATATATCAATTCCCTTTACGACAATTCCCGGAATCATCTGCTGCAATTCATACAGCAAATGTGCCATTCCGCATCCTACATCCAGTATTTTCTGTCCTGCTGCCAGCTGATAATGTTCCGCCAGTTTCTGCGCGACACACTTCCATCTGCCATCATAGCGATAACCGCCATAGCCATACTTTCTATCACCATCCCAATAGTCATATCCGTATTCCTTCGCTACTTTTGCGCATTCTGCCTTATTATCGTTTATGACTCTCCCTATATAATCTCTTTCTGTTTTTTTGTGCAATTCCGATACAAAGTCAATATATGCCATGGCCCTCTCCGTCAACACATTTTTCTTATCTCATTTCCAATCTGCTCTATACCAATTCCATTTGTCTCTTTTACCTGTTTATAAATCCCATATCCTTTTGAAAAATCTTTTAGTCCCAGACGTTTAAATGATACTCCTTTGCCTGATTCCGCAATTACCTCCGCAACCGCACTGCCGAGTCCCCCGATAATATTATGATCCTCTATCGTTACAATTTTTCCGGTTTCCTCAATAGCCTGTAATATGATTCCTTCATCAATCGGCTTAAGTGTATGCATATTGATGACACTCGCCCGAATGCCATCTTTTGACAATAATTCTGCCACATCCAGGATATCCTTCAATATACTTCCGGTTCCTATTAAAGTTATGTCATTTCCCTCTCTCAAGACTATTCCTTTTCCAATCTCAAACTCGTAATCTCGAGAATATATTTCCGTTTCCTTGTTTGTTCCAAGTCGCAGATACATGGGACCAATATGCTTATATGCTGCCACTGTCGCCTTTTTTACTTCCAAGGGACTTGCCGGACATAAAATCGTTAAGCCAGGTAAAGAACGTAATCCTCCCAGATCCTCTGTGGAATGGTGCGTCGGCCCCAGTGCGCTGTACACCTCGCCTGCCCCGGTTCCAACTATTTTAACGTTCTGCTTCTGCAAGCAGATATCATTCCGTATAAATTCATATGCACGATATGCCAAAAAAGCTCCAATCGTATATGCAAATGGTATCTTGCCACAACTCGCCATACCAGCCGCCATACCCAACATGTTTGCCTCAGATATTCCTAAATTCAAATATTGCAATGGCAAGTCCCGGCGATATTGATCATATACGATCGCCCCATTATCCGATATTAAAGCATATACCCTTTTATCCTTATCTGCAAGTTCATACAAAGTTTCTAAATATGCCGTCCTCATTATGAATACTCATCCTATTCTGCCCCTTTGGCTTAAAATAATAAATTTACCGCAGATCTTCTTCCTGCAGCCCTAACTCCTGCATCAAAATCGGCAGTTCCTTTTCACTTGGCATACGGAAATGCCAGATTGGGACATTTTCCATAAAAGAAACCCCCTTCCCCTTCACTGTATGCGCCAATATTAACGTGGGAATTCCCGTTTTACGACTTAATAAGGCTTCTTTAATTTCTGCATAATTATGTCCGTCAATCTCTATAACATTCCATCCAAATGCCTGCCACTTATCAGCAAAGGGCTTCATTCTGACAATATTCTCCAAGTCATCCATCGCCTGCAGCTTATTATGGTCTACCACGACAGTCAGATTGTCCAATTCCAATGTCGGAGCAGATAGGGCCGCTTCCCAGACTGACCCCTCCTGGCACTCTCCATCACCAAGAACTACATAGACATGGCTGTCCCTTCCATCTATCTTATTTGCGTAGGCAATACCAATCGCAAAGGACAGCCCATGCCCTAATGCGCCTGTTGATGCCTCTACGCCCGGAATATCGTAAAGCTTGGGATGTCCTCCAAACCTGGAACCAGTCTGCCCTACATGACGCAGTTCCTCCTCTGAGAAATACCCTGCTTTCGCAAGTGCCGCATACAGTGCATAGCAGGCATGTCCTTTGCTTAATATAAATTTATCCCGGTCTTCCCACGCAGGATTCGATGCATCATACTTTAGTACATGATCAAAATACAGGACACTAATAATATCCGCCATAGAAAATGATGCTCCCATATGCCCGCCGTTTGCAAAATGTGCTGTCTGGTATATTTTTTTCCTGATATCCCTGGCTATCTCTGCTATTTCTATCATGTTTACCTCCACGTGAATATTGCCGGCCATACTTAAATAAAATTGATGTGGTTCCTTTCTAAGCCAAAAAATGTATTCAACAATTCATTTCTATCATCATAAACACAATGATGATTGCACTCCTGCTGTGGATCAAACTCCTGATATCTTCTCATAACCTCTTCCGAAAACCAGAGTTCTTTAAAAGACTGTTTCCTTAAATCTCCCACAACGCCGTCTTTCACATAAGCTTTATCATGGCAAAAATACACTTTACTGTCTGCAGCTATTACCGTAAAAATCCTATTAATATAACATTTGTCATAGCAGCGTCGAAAAAGTAAGGCTGAATCAAAATCTCCTTCGTACTTATTAATGACTCTGAATCCATCTTTTTCCAAATCTGATTTTGCGCGATGAATCTGCTGTATTACATCCTGCTTAAAAGGCTCATGGTATGTAAACAAGTCTCTGGTGACGCGCGCAGTATATTTAATATGATTAACTCCTAATTCCTTAACCAGTTTTGCCATTTCATACACCTGCTCAGCGTTCTCATGGTTGATCACAAAGTTGACGCCTAATTCACAACTACTTTGCTTCATCCTGGAAAACCCTGAAAGATTGGCACATACTTCATCAAAAGCCTCCAAAGGAATACTCCTTACTTTTGCATATGTCCCGGCATTTGCGGAGTCAAAAGAAACCCTCACCCATTTGGCATTAGACAGCATTTCGGCACGATCTCCCCGCAGCATCTGCCCATTTGTAATGATCGACAGATCAATGCCCGCATTTAAAACCTTTTGCATTGCTTCAACAATATGTGGATACACCAAAGGTTCGCCGCCACCACTGAAAGTGACTGCCTTTACTCCCATTTCGGTAATATCAGAGATAATTTCCTGCATTTTCTCCCATGGTATCTGATCCTGTCTGTTTACAGAATCGCGAAGTCCAAGGGCACTGTCTGCATAACTACAATAATAGCACTTATGATTGCAGTAATTTGTAGGTTTTATGCGAATATAAATCGGTGCTGTTCTTTTTCCTTCCCCAAGATCACTAAGCGCCTGTGCATGTGCAAAAATTTTTAGATTACTATATGGTGTTGCCTTTTCCATCTTATTTCTCCTGATCATATAAAGTTTACATGAATTCCCGGTTTTTTCAGTTCTTCAAGATACTTATTAATTTCATCCATCCTGCAGGCTTCTCTGCATATTCTGTTAAGGTCAAGCGCATTCAGCCTTTGCATGACTTCCTGACGTCTGTTCCCTTCCCAAATTTCCTCAAATGTGCACTCATAGATATTCCCGTAACAGAACTCATCTGTTCCTATATGTGCAACACATGGCCAGACACTTCCCTTCGCATCAATATGCGTCATAAAAGGCAATCCATAGCATTTCTGATAGCACTTCTCATGATGTACTTTTCTCATCGCATTAGCCCTGAAGTAGATTGCAAAATTGTCCGTCTCATATTGCTTGATTTCCTGCTCCAGTTCTATCATCTCATTGTAATCAATCTCAAAACTGTTCACACTATGTAAATGCTGGGAATAGGGCTTAATTGTCAAGTAATCGATACCTGTCTCCCGCAATTGTTTTGCCATATCAGGAAGCTGCTGAATATTATCTGGTAACAGCAGGCACTGTACTCCCAGTGTTGTCTGTAAATGTTGATCCACCTTCACGCGGACAGCATCTGCAAGATTGTTTTTTACTTTTTCAAGATCTCCTGTTTTTCCTCTTTGAATCTTGTCGTAGGATTCCTCCTCCATACTGGCCACGCTGAAACGAATCCAAGTAAAGCTTGCGAGACAGTCACGGGCTACTTCTTTTGAAAACAATGCTCCGTTAGAACTCATTGCCACATCTACACCACATGCTTTAATCCCATTTGCAATCTCCGGCATGTTCTTATTTAATAGAGGCTCTCCCTCTCCTGAACAGATAACACTTTTCAAGCCTCTTTTACTCATCGAATTTATATTTTGTAAAATAATATCCTTATCCAAAAATGCCGGCTGATATCCGATGTAATCTACTGCACAAAATATACATCTATGGTTACATGCTCCGCTCGGAGATATTTCTATTTCTATAGGATAAATATTTTCACCATTCTGCCATCTGGCTACAACATCCGGATGATAGATCAACTTATGAGAATCCATTCTGATATTTTCTGCCATGTATTAACATCCTCTCTAAAAATATAGATTGACTATTTTCCTGATATCTTATTTATCTTATTCTTTGAAGCAATCAACCACCAGAGAAAAATCTACTTTTTCTATAGAATTCTCTTTTGTTTGACCAATATATCCAAATTTATAATCAATATCTTCCGCATGAATGTTGCCCTGTACATCATACCACCTATAGAATTTGTATTTCCTAAAATCTGATTGTTCTATAATTCTTAAAACAGATTCATAGGTCGGAAACCAGACATGCCCTCTATCACATACTTTACCTTTCACAAATTTTCCACCACCACATGGATCATAGACAACTTTGCCAACACGATCAACAAAACTATTATGCAGATTTAACGGCGAATGAAAATCCGGCATCGAAAGTCGTAATACCCCTCCCCGTTTTAAAATCCTGTAAATTTCATTTAGAACATATACTGCTTTATTGTATTCTATATGTTCTAATACATCTTCAATCTGATAACTTTCAATCGTATTAGACGGCAACGGACAGGGTTGTGTAATATCATGCCGAATGCACCTGTAATTACTGTTAGTCAACGAGCAGCATATTACATATTCATCCGGATATTTATCGAAGTTTTGATAAATATCCCCTGCATATAAACGAACATTACCAGTTTCAATATCCTTCCATTCTATACGCCTCCAAGGTAATACTTTTCTCCGTATTATGTCATAATATCCCAAAACACAAACACCATTCCTGCTCAACCGGTCTGCTTCCTCATAATAATCGGCCATCGAAATAACCACTTTACAGTCTTCATAGTTTTCCAGCAATTCGTTAAAATCAATTACAGGGATCCCTTTATAAATTAAATTGTGCTTATATATATCATTGTCTCCCCAAGCAACGACATCGTACAAACGCTTCAACACCGCATATGCTTCTGCTCCTATCCTGCCGGCTCCCCATAAGATCAATTTCTCCATATCAGTTTCACATACTCCTTATCATTATCAGCAAATCCAGTTTAACGATGACTGTTTTAATCCTGCTTCTATACATTTAATAATGTATTTGCATATTTCAATACATTAACTTTCTTTACGGCCTCTTTATTTCCAACAATATTAGCCCCCAGTGCTCCACCAATATTTCCCATAAAGGTACCAATCTCCATCGGTGCTCCTGCTGCAGCAAAAATCCCGGCTATGGCAAAAAATGCATCTCCTGCACCAACCGTATCTTTTACACTCAGTACAAATGCCGGACACTCGCTTATTTTATTCCCGCATATTTCAAACGCGCCCTTGGGGCCTCTTGTCAACCATCCATACCCCCCCCCCTAAATGATTAGACAACTGTTTTAATCCTTCTTTTTCATTCATTACATATTGAGGAAAGGCAAGCTTTAACTCCTGTTGATCCAAAGAAAAAGCATCTGCCTTTGTATACTTTGTTATATTATTAAGTCCTTTATTTGATGAATTTGTCTGACAATTTAATATTAAATATTTTGCATTTTCCTGAATAATATCCATCGTTTCCTGATCGATCAATCCATGCCCAAAGTCACATAAAAAAACTACATCATATTTCTTAACATTCTCTTGCAATCCCTGCTTGAATTTTGTATATACCTCTTCTTCATATATCATATTATCCGGAATATTGTTTATGGCAAATATTTTTTTATATTCCTCCCGTTTCTCATTTCGTGTCAGATATCTATGCTTAACTATGGTAGGAAACCTTGAACTATGTAACAGCCACAGTTTAATTTTACTCTCTAAAACCTCTTTCTCCAGTAGTGCTCTTTTGTCTTCTTCATTTCCCATAATCGACATCAATGTAACATGCTCACTAAATGTTGACAAGTGTCTCGCAATCGCAGCAGAGCCTCCTGCATATTTTTCCGAATAAGCAAACCTGGCAGAATATCCCATATCCTTGCTCATAAGTCCCTGCACATTACAATAAGTATATTGATCAATAATAATATCTCCAACGACCAGAACTTTAAGATTCCGAGTTCTTTCTGCATAATCCCGGATTTCCTTTATATCATGCCGCACTTTAAAGTCTTCCATATACGCTCGAACTTCATCAGATAAGCCCGACATTGCCGTGTTGATCAGTCTTGTTGAACTAAATGTCTGTCCTGTTGTAAATCCCAGTCTGCCACCATATCTCTCGACTAATGCCTTCTCCTCCACAATTTTTCCCGTAATATCGTTCTCCGCATCGGCATATTCTTCACCTTTCACATAAATATCCGGTTCAACGCATTCTATAATATCATCTACCGTATAACTTTCTGATAGAATCACATAATCTACACATTCCAACGCTTCTAATACTTTCATTCGCATGGCATCATCAAAATATGGTCTGTCAGGGCCTTTCCTTACATATTTTGAGGCGGTAACCGACACCACCAATATATCAGCCATTTTCTTCGCCTGCTCCAAATGAATAATATGCCCCGGATGCACCAAATCAAATACTCCATGACATAATGCTATCGTTTTCCCTTGTCTATTCAATTCAGTCTTTATTGTTGTTTTGAAGTTACTTCGCGTTACAATCTTATCCATGTAATAAAATTTGCTCCCACTTGCTCAATCCTTTATGCAGAATCTATTTGCCGGTCTCTATATTCTTTAATAACAGCTATTCCTTCAATAGCTTATATAAAAATTCAAAAACAAATATCATAAATAAGCCTGTCATTGCAATGAAAAGCAATAACAGGCCCAAACCCTACTCCTATTTCTGCATCCATGCAACCTTAAACTCTTCCTGAATAATTTATAGTATATATCGGTTTAAAGAAGTTTTTTCCTTAGAGATCTGTTCTAATAGCAAAATTAAGTTTAAATACATACACCTATGCGCTCAAAACCTCACCCACTCAGCCGGGCACCAATCCTGCGCCTCCCACCTGTTCCGCCACCGCTTCGGCGCGACCACGATCTTGTCCTGATTCCTGTTCAGCCACGCCCCCCACCAGCCAAAGGTGCTGTTAGGGATAATATTATGCCTGCAGACACTCATCAAAAACATATCATACCAGTCATGATACCGCATAAACATATTCTTTTCAATATAAATTGCATTTTCCACTTTAATATTATGCTTTACCCACTTCACATCATTTGAGAAAAAGCAAAAGCGGATATTCGGGCGGCACTTTTTCATATGTTCGATCGCCCTTCTGTAATAATCGTCCGTACAGATATTGCCAATCTCCCGGCAATATTTCGGATCAAGAAAATCTCCCCGGCGAATATGCACGGCAACAGTTTCTTCCTGTTCAAGCCGTTCTTTCCACTCACACAACTCCAGATCCTGTTGATACGGAAATTTGAATTCCTCTGATAATTCCTCCCGAATCATCTCCGGATAGCGATAAGAACAGTGAAATCCTTCAATGTAACCGCTCTCCATTTCCAGTAATTCCGGCTTAAAGGTTACCTTAACCTGTCCCCTGGGCGGCGCTTCTATATAGATCCTGCCATACCCTTCCTGTAGATATCTTTCCTTCTTATTCGGGTCGCATCGTTCCAGCCGTATTCCCGGAAATACCGTACACAGCTCGAAAGCCATCATCCCCGGCTTGATATAAGCAGACAAGTCGGCCTTCACATTTCTTCCTCTCTGCAGCAGATTCCTGTAAAAAGCATACTGAAACATCTGATTTCCCAATCCGTGGCTGAAAGCCACGATCAACTCTTCCGTTTCAGGCCAGCTTTCCTTCCGCCCGCACAGTTCCTGCATCCTCTCATCGATCCGGAACAAAACCACTTCCCGAATACCATACTTCTGCAGAAGCTGCTGCTTGATCTCGTCCTCATACCGCTTATTCGCGATAATGACCGTATATTCATGTTCTTTCAAAATCTTGGGCGCACAGACCTGTAAACCGTTCACTGTCGTGTTCCAGATCGATGCATCATTATCGACGTAGCAGGCGATCTCACCGCTCTCCCGATAGTAATAGTATGCAATCCGTCCCCATTCTCCTGCTCCGAAGATCACAATCTTTTTCTTCACCTGCAATTACCTCTGTCCACTGCATACAAAACAGTGTCGCCATTCGCCGCGCTGTAATGTCTCATATAAAAACAGTAATCCTTGTTATATTCCAGAAGCAGTCCCGGAAGCCGCCATATATCCGCCTTTTTATGGTAAACGGAAACTGCCATCACCGGATGCTGGTTCCGAATGATCTTTTCCGCCCCCAGCAGGACATGTTCCTCATATCCTTCCACATCCATCTTGATAAATCCAACCGCTTTATCCCGCAGTACACTGTCCAGAGGCCTGGTCTGAACCTTCCTGTCACTGTCCGCATCAATATAGGCCATCTCGCCCTCTCCCGTAACGCCGACCTCTTCTTCCCTGTCAGACAATCCCATGTGATACAGCCTGATATTCGGATACGCTTCCAGCCGTTCTTGACAGACCTGATGGTTCCGGCTGTCCGGTTCAAAAGCATACACCTCTGCTTCACGATACCCGCTCCATTCCAGGTACTTCAAAGAATCCTTTCCGTCATAGCAGCCGATATCCACAAAGCTCCTGTCCTTCCAGACAGGAAATGCAACCCCTTCCGTCGGAAAATAGATATCTTTCACATTCTCCCGGTCGAAATCGTTCAGAACCAATATATCCTCCCGCAGAACACCCTCGCGCTGCAGATCTTCCACGATCTCATCCATACCGTCCATGTTGGAGATCACCACCCGTGCTCCTTGTGTATACTGTTCCAAAAATGCTTCCAGACTTAAGATCTTCAAATTATGGTAACTTTCAGCCTGCTTCTTTCTGTCGATAAACCCGCTCCAGGCAGCATCCGGAAAAAGATCCGCCAGACGTTTTCCCCTGATACCTGCCCCATAAATATAAAGCTCCCTTCCCGCTTCATGCAACAACGCATTCAACCGCCTGCCACCGGCAGTATGCAGCAATACATTCCTCAGGCATATCTGGTTTCCGGTCAAACTGTACAACAGCCTGTTCGAAAAAATATCTCTGGAGGTCTCATCCGCCATTCTATCATAAATCTGTGCTGTAACCGCGGCAAATCCTTCCGTCTCCTCTGTATCATCCCTGTAGGGAAAACAAAGTCTGTCATTCATAATAAACCTCCATCACACACAGTCTGTCGCACGGTCCTTCACAGCAGTGCATTCCCTGTATGTTCGCCTTTCTCCTCCGCCTGTACTGCAGGCTTCATCGCTTCCATATTCTGCGTCGTAAATCCCCGGCAGGTCCTGCAGAAGTTCGTGTAGCCCTTTTCCGTATAGCCCAGACGAAATTCTATCAATTCTTTTTTCTTCTCTGCCGTGTGTGCACGAAGATCATAGATTTCCTCCAGATCCTGCTCCCCCGCAATACCCGCCACAGTAGCATATGCCGCATAGTTACAGCTGTACAGCTTCCCGTCCCGCAGTTCCTGCCACGTCTGCCCGCATTCCGAACGGTGCTTTATCATCTCCTCCTCTGTGAAGGCGGAATAATCCGTCTTCTCCGGAGCCAGATCCACCCAGCTTTCCACTTTATTAATGTAATATCTGACCTGATACTGCTCCAGTTTCTGTATCAGTTCAGCAAACTGCTCTCGATACTTTGGTACGGCTTCTCTGTAATCATCTACCACTACTTCTATCCTGCATCTGCCAAGCTTCTCTAATAACGAATCCGAAGGGACGATCGTCCCGTTCGTAGCCATGCGCAAAGTCCCGATCCTGTCTCTGTATTTCTCATCAATATATTGGATCAGATCCACCGTATGCTGATACAGCAGCGGTTCTCCGCCGCTTACATGGAACTGCATGATAAAGTCCACATAAGAAAAGAACAGATCCACATCCGCCTTCAACGCCTCCCATCCGCGCACATAGAACTTCTCCGCAAACGGATTAAAATTCAGGCAATACCGGCACTTCAAATTGCACGCCGTACTCGGAAGAAAGGATATATTCAGGAAATATACCCGGTCATATTTGTACAGATAATATACGGAAATAAACTCCTCTATCAGGAAAAAATCCATGCCCTGGCGAAAACCGCGCGATTTCAGCTGCTCCACTGCACCCGCCCTGTCATATTGGGATATCGTAAGAATAATCCCCTCGTCGTCCTTCAGGGAAACCTGATCCAGCCCTATGCATTCCCTTCCATGAAATCCAGTCTCCTGTTTCACAGGACTGTTATCAATGCAGCCAATGACGGGCACCTCATCCTGAAAGCAGTCCAAAAACTGTCTTCCGTAATCCCCGCATCCAAACAGATAAAAACCCCTCTTTGCTTCCATCTGGCGATACACATCATCATATTCATGTCCTTTGTTTTCCCAGCGCATATCCAAGCTCCTTAAACTCTGTATTCCAATATAGCGTCAAACCGCCTGATCCATTCCGGCTTATTTGCATTAAGTCTTTTATATACTTCTTCATACTGCTTCATCAGTATCTGACATCTTGCCAGCACTTCCCCGTCCTTCAATTCAAAGGCCAGCTCCGCCGTATTACTGCTGTGATATACCAGTATGCGTTTGATCAGATCCAGGACAAACGGCTCGACCTGTCTTTCTTCAAATTTCCGTCTCACGATCTGATAGGCCCGGATATTATCCTCACGCCGCTCCAGGTCAGGCATATGGCATCCAGAATCTTCCCGCTGTAAATAATGATAAAAGGTTTTATCCACATAGACCGCCCGTTTCGCACGCAAAGCACATTCCGCCAGATAGAGGACGTCTCCCCCCAGCTTAATGCTTTCGTCAAAAAAGACCGGCCCTTCCAACGCACCGCAGACGATTTCTCTCCTGTAAAGTTTATCCCATATATAGGCAAAAGTCCTGTAAGAATCCCTTTCATATATATACCTTAAAAGCCTTTCGCCGTCAAATACCTTTGGCGCCACAGGCTTTTCATTCTGCACTGTAATCCGGGATTTCCCGTCTTCTTCAAACTCCCGGTAAAACCCGGCGATTGCCATATCGGCTCCAGCCTCTTCCAACGCCCTCACCAGTGTTGCGTACATATCCGGCTCTATCCAGTCATCGCAGTCCATAAAACCGATATAATCCCCGCCGGCGATCCGCAGGCCGGTATTTCTGGCATGGCTTTCTCCTCTGTTTTCCTGGTGGACAGCAATTACCCGTCCGTCTCTCGCGGCAAATTCATCCACAATCTTCTCGGAACCGTCCGTAGACCCATCATCCACGCAGATGATCTCCATATTTTCATATGTCTGTGAAACAGCGCTTTCCAGACACCTGCGCAGGTATTTGACCGTATTATAGACCGGTATGATCAAAGAAACCCTTCTATTCAGCATGTCGCGTCTCCATAAACTTTTCCATGATTCCCGCCATTGTAATACTCTCTCCTTTGGTCAGTTTAAAATGTTTCTCCCCAAAGCCATTGATCGCCGATACGAAATCCCCGACCTCATAGCGAAGCCCGTCTTTTAAAAACTTGGAGAAATATTTCTCATTCTGACTCTGATCCTCATATCTGACTTCAAAGGATGTCGTCTTCCACCAGGGAGCCTCCACAATAATATAGCCTCTCGTCCCTGATATGATCAGCTGGCCTTCCGACTTTACGCCCAGTCCATTCTTGGAAGCAGCCAGCGCGTTCTCATAAGTAAAATATGCTTTGGTATAAATATCCAGCCCGTTGGCCGCCAGATGGCTCCTGAACTCCAGTTCTTTAAAGTCCTTGCCGAGGATTTTAAGCACGGGCAGTATCGTGTAACTTCCCAGTTCCGTAAAGCTGCCTCCATAGGATTTGTCCGTCAGCTCTCTGCTCAATGGATTTTCCAGCTTTGTAAAGCACGCTTCCACATCCCGCACGCTGCCGATGGCGCCGCTGCGCACAATGGACAGCAGCTGATTAAATCCGGGGCAATACGCGGTCTTGACCGCTTCCATCAGCACGACCCTGTTTTCCTCCGCCATCCGGAAAACCTCTTTCGCCTGCTCCCTTCTCAGTACCATCGGCTTCTCGCACAGCACATGCTTCCGGTGCGACAGCGCGCTTTTAATATATTCATAATGCGTCTGATGAGGTGAAGCGATATACACGGCGTCGATCTCCGCATAGAACTCCTCCAGATCGTCCATACATTTGTTTAACTCAAACTGTTCCGCAAACCTGCGAGCGCTGTCAATATGAGGATTATAGACCGCATCCGTATTGATCCCGCTGACGTATTTTACTTCCGGAATCATCCGGGAGGCGATTCGGCCCGTTCCAATGATCCCCAGCCGAATGATATTGTACTTCTTCGCCCGGAGCATGGTGCTGGAGATATCCTTGGTCCTCTCCAGATACACCACTTCGCAGTAATCCTTCAGAAAATCAAATACGCCGACCCAGTCAGAACCTACCGTGAAGACATCCACCCCGTATTTCATGATGTCTTCCACTTTCTGGCCTACATGGTCTTCAATAATGATCTCGTCTGCAAAGCCCGTCTTACGGACGTTTTCAATCCGGTCCATCAGAGAATCCACCACATTCATCTTACCACGCGACTCATCATAATGTTCCGTGGTAACGCCCACGATCAGGTAATCGCCCAGCGATTTCGCCCTCTGCAGCAGACGGTAATGCCCTTCATGAAACAGATCAAAAGAACCATACGTAATGACTTTCTTCATTAATGATATCCATGCCTTTCTTTCAATCCGCAGGTTCGATCGCAAACCTGCCCTTTATTATGCTATGTCCAGGGCAGGCACTTAAGCGCCGTCACCGGATGAACTTTTCTCATTTCCTTCGGTGGAAGTTGACGGTAATTTCCAAATTTAAATGTCAGATAGGCATCATAATCTCTGATCCCCTGAAACGTCCTGTTCTCGAATACGATCCCGGCGCTGTTTTCGTACCATTCCCGCAGATAACCATACTCTTTATTGGGGGTCGGAAACATCAGGATCCGCACCCATTTCGTCTTCTTTCTGCTCTGTCGGGTCACATATCTGTCATAATAACCATATAAAACATCGGCTGGGACGCACTCCAACATCCGATACCACCCTTTTAACAGCCATCCCTTCGAAACGATCCGTCCCACCTGAGCCCACATCATCTTCCGCATACAATAGCAATGGAAATTCTGGCAGGTCCTTATCATCCTGGAATCAGATACGGCATCCAGCGGAAAGATATCAATAAAGATCCCCTGCTCATACGGCATATGCTCCTGGTTTGCCCGAAGAAACAACGTTCCCTTCCTTCTAAGCTTACCGTACCCCCAGCGATAACCCTGTGTATTCCTGTGATCCTGAAAGTAGAATCTGCTGTGATCCAGTTCCTTCTCACATGCGGTTCTGAACTTCTCATATTCCGCTCTCAACAGCGCCACATCCGCATCGTCATCCCACGGAATATAGCCTTTATGCCGCACCGCTCCCAGAAGCGTACCGGCTATGATATTATAATGAATACCACACAGACGGCAGATTCTGTCCACTTCTTCCAGCATCTCCAGCTGAATCAGCTGAACCTGTCTTAATTCATCGTCTGTCAAATGATGGATTCCCATATTCCCGCCCGTATGCCTTTCTGTCATTATTCGTCTGTGCTACAATAATAAATTTCTGACATTAATCCTCTCTGATCTGTTCGCTCATAAGCATAACAGGTTTTCCCTGCTGCCGAAACAGCTCTACCACCGAGCTGCCGCTGCCATAATAAGCATCCGAAAGATCGATGGCCCGGTGCAGTTCCCTGGAATCATCATAGATTCCGATCTTCTGCTGCCTGTATCTGTCCACAAGCTTAAGATAAGGCTCCACGGCTCCCGGATTCATTGCCTTTGCAGTCTCCACCATCAAAGGATGCGGCCGCCACAGCAATACCACGTCCTCCTGCTTCTGAAAAAAATCAAACACCCATTCCAGCTTCCTGAGAAACTGTTCGCTTTTTCCCGGCATCAGCCCCCGCAGATGCGTGTTAAAGAAGATCACTTTCTTCTCCTGTCCTAAAAACTCTCTCCATTCCTCCGGGATATCATTCTCCGAAGCCGCCGGCACATCAAATTTCGGGGAGCCGAGTGCCTGGAACTTTCTTTCGAACGCCTCTTTTCCCTGCTTTTCCACCAATTCCGGCAGCGCCGCCTCATAATATCTAAGGTACTGCTCCCTTACTTTCTCGGACTGCAGGATCACGGTATCGGCATAGATTGTTCCCGGCAGCACGCAATAATGCTCCGGCACTATATCGTTTTGATGTATAAAGTAAGGGATATACACTAACTTTTCCGTATAGTCCTTAATCCTGGAAGCATAGAAGAACGGATGGACTGTTGTCACGACATTAAATTGATCATAAGGATTATGGATAAAAATAATATCCGGGTGCTCTTTTTCCAGAGAATACTGCTGCCAGTCCGTGACCGGAACTTCCTGCGGGAAATCATTCCCCTCATACTGCATCTCACCGAGGGAATCATCCGTATTCCTGTTATAATAAGGGATCGGAATGACCACGCTTTCCCAATCCCCGTCACGGCACGCTGCCCTCCAGACACTCTCCAGCGAATCCCACATAGATGCCTTATAGGGCAGAAAAACAGCTGTCTTCCTGACAGGCATATGTCTTATTTCATTCTCGGCCCTGATCAGAGCGCCATCCAACAATTTATAAATTTTCCGGGCCGGAAGATCCCGAAGCTGCAGGCTTGTCTGATATACTTTCTCGCAATATTGTTCCAGAAAATGAACCGCATCGGTTCCGTCGCCTGCAAGCTGTTCGATCGCCTCGCCTATACTGATCGCCGCATCCTGGCAATCGGTCAGCGCGCCGCCCGCCCTATCGTATGCTTTGCTATGCAGCCTGTCTCTGATCTCTCCATGGAGTAAATGCAGGCTGTCGATCACATCCATGATCTGTTGTTTCTGAAATCTGCGCATAGCCGCTGTTACCTCTTTCCGTCATCCTTCAAAAACAGAACCGCCCGCCTGATTTCCCAGGTACTTAAACCAATCTTTCGTAGCCACCCCGATACTGTCCGGCGTCCACACCGGTGCCGCTCTCCAGTAATCAATATTGTCCAACACCTTCTGCACGCCCTCTTCGAAGCTGACCCTAGCTTTCCAGCCCAGCCGCCCTTCTATCTTCGACGTATCTGCAAACGTACAATCCGGCTCGCCCGGCCGCTTGGGAATATGTGTGATCTCGCCGCACAGCAACTCGCACAGTCGGTTCACCGAATATGTCCCGCCACTGCCCACGTTAAAAGTATCCTGCACTACATCTGACATTGCCGCCGTATAGAAGGCGTCCGCAATGTCCGTCACATACGTAAAATCTCTCGTCTGGTTGCCGTCTCCCACTACCGTAAACGGTTTGCCGGCCAGCTTCTGCGCAAGGAATACCCCAAACACTGCTCCGTAAGTACCGGAAGTCCGCGACCTTGTTCCATACACGTTAAAAAGCCGTAACGTCACTACCGGCAGTCCATACACCTGCCCCCAGTGCAGTACCGTCTCTTCTCCCAGTCTCTTCGTCAGGGCATAGGGATACTGTGGCCTGATCTCCGCCGACTCTTTTGTCGGGTATTCATCCGGGATACCATAGCATGAAGAAGAGGCCGCATATACTAATTTCTTAATATTGGCAGCCTTCGCGCATTCAACTACATTGTAAGTCCCAAGAACATTAGAGGAATAATAATCCCAAGGTCTTTGAATCGATGGCACGATATCAGCCAGCGCCGCAAAATGAAAAACATAATCTACATCCTTAAAAACCAGCTCTATTTCTTCTTTGTTACGGATATCCATATGATAAACCGTCAAATCCGGGTTATCCTTCTGGTGCTCCAGATTCTCAGGGCGTCCTGTCGTCCAATTGTCGATCACCCGCACCGTATGCCCTTCCGCCAGCAGTCTGTCTACCATATGGGATCCGATAAATCCGCATCCGCCTGTCACTAATGAAATCATATTTTTTCTCCGTTTCTGCGCTGCTCTTGCGCATGATTTTCCAAAATAAAACCCTGTTATTGCATACTGCGGGCACTAACAGGGTATCTTTCTTCCTATTTCTGCATCCATGCAATCTTCTCATCCATCCTGAACCATTACGGTATTTATATCGGCAGAAACCTGCCATTCTTTAGCCGCACGGCACAATGCCCGGATAATACCGTTCCTGTTCTGCATAATCCGGCACGGCACTTTACGCGCCGGGCATCTGCACTACATACTATGGCGCCGTCGTAAATATGTCCTAGTATAACCCACGATAATTACCACTACCTTATACGCAGGATAAATTTTCAGCCTGCAAGGCGGAGGAATGAGGCGTAGCGGCGGCTACGCCGATTGACGACAACGCGGCAGATGGAAATTTAGACAAGTATAAGGTATGAATAATTGTTGTGGATTATACCAGGTCACACTATTTCTACCACGCCTCTTAAGTCCTCGAAAATATAATCCGGTTTGACATCCGCCTCCAAACGCTTCGATCCATATCCAGACTCCAGCAAAACAGTCCTGATCCCCATATTCTGACCGGCCAGGATATCTCCTGCCCGATCCCCTACCATATAGGAACCCGACAGATCAATGGCAAATTCCCTGCATGCCGCCCGGAACATACCTGTTTGCGGTTTGCGGCAGTCACATTCCATCTTATATTTTTCCACCGTCCCTGCCGGATGATGCGGGCAATAATAAACCGCGTTTACTTTTGTCTGCCGGATCAGACATGCATTCATTTTCTGAAGCTCGCTTTCCTCAAAAAACCCTCTTGCCACGCCGCTCTGATTCGTAACAACAATGACATAATAACCTTTTTCCTGCATTTTCCTGACACACTCGGCCGCATAGGGGAATATACATAGCCTGTCCACTGAGTCGATATACCCTTTCTCTTCCGTCAATACACCATCCCTGTCCAGAAAAACTGCCGGTTTCACACCGCCTGTCATAGCCTTATACCGTCCCTGTCCATGATTAGATCCACCACCTGCTGGAGCATCAGATTATGGATGGATTCCACTATCCCATACTTTTTACAGGGCACATACACGTTCACATCCCCCATCTGCTTCGCTTTATTATGCGCCTCAAACCCTGTAAACGTAATGACAGACGCCTTCTTTGCCCGGGCAGTCTCGATCGCATTGATAATGTTTACAGAATTCCCGGAGCTGCTGATCGCCACCAGCAGATCCCCTTCTCTGATCAGGAACTCCATCGGCCGCGAAAAGATATATTCATACCCGTAATCATTTCCCATACAGGTAGTAACTGCATTATCATACAGGCTGTAAGTATTCATGCCGCCGTTTTTCATATAATCCGCTGTCATATGGCTGGCGATCGCGGAACTGCCCCCGTTCCCAATGAAAAACAACTGCGACTTTCTCTCTTTATGCACGGTAAAGATATCCACCAGGAACTTGATGCCTTCGCTATAATCCGAACATCTTTCATCAATTCCACGCCAAATTTCCGTGCCGTTTAATCGTTCTATCAATTCATTAAGATACTGATTGTCCATTTTTTAACTTCCCATTCGCAAAAAGATTTTGGTTTCACCCGATCAACACCGTCTTCCCCTCAAACGCAAACCCATACTTTCTGATCCTCTCTTCCGGTATCCCTTTCCCTACAAGCGCCTCTTCATATTTCTTCTCCTCAATCTGTACAAGCGCTGCCTTTACGGCATCTTCCAATGAAGCGTCTTTTTTCGGATTATACACCTTGAATTCTATGATAAAAGCATCCAAACCCGCCTTCCGCGGCTCCAGCATCACATCATACCACCCAAATCCACTCTCCCGATTAGAGGTGATCACATACCGGTCCTCCAACTCCACCATAAGCCCCAGCACAAACCCGTGGTAAAAACGCTCCGGCTCCGCCTTGCCGGAAACCCGTTTTCCCGTATCAAAGAAGCTGAATGTTTCACTGGCCACCCGGTTCATATATTCGTTCATGGCATCCACATCTCCGCAAAGAAGAGCCTTTACAAAATCATTATAGTCAGACAGATTCCCGGCAAACCATCCGGATACCATATTCCTGAACATAAGCTTCACTTCATAATTGGTCAATGCCAGTTCATACCTTGGCTCTTTTATGATCGGATCTGTTTCGTATTCCTCATAGCTCACCACTTTCAAGTAGCCGCCCGCCACAAGGAAGCTCCAGATCGCGTTCTCATTATGATCCAGTTGATCATAGACAATCTGCTCATCAATCGGCACAAACAGGTGTCCTCCTGCCAGCAGGCTCTCAAAAGATTCCTTCACACCCCTTCCGCTCTCCCGGATCAGCTTCCCGACCAGGCTGTTGGAACTGGTGTTCGCCCAGTACATGCCGACTCTTTTTTTATCAAGATAATTCAAAATAGACCAGGGATTATAGATATCCTTCCACTCTCCAAAGATAAAACCGTCATACCAGCTCTTTATCCTCTCTTTTTCCTCCAGTCCATATTCATCCATGGCGGCAAAAACTTCTTCTTCTGTAAAGCCAAATACCTTGCCATACTTGCTGGTAGTCATAGTCACTACCTCAAGGTTATTCAGATCAGAGAAAATGGATTCCTTACTGACCCTCGTGATCCCGATCATGATTGCCCGTTCCAGATGGGGATTAGTCTTAAACGCGGCATTGAACATACTCCTTGTGAATGCCACGAACTCTTTCCAGTATCCCCCCACATAGGCCTCCTGCATCGGCGTGTCGTACTCATCCAATAAAACGATCACCTTTTTATTATAATAAAGACTCAGATACCTGCAAAGATTATGGATCGCCAGCGTAGCCTCCACATCGCCCATATCCATCGTAACACGTCTGAAAAATTCCTTATCGCCTTCTCCCAAAATATCACTTTCAAGCAAAAAGGCATAGTCTGTGTATAAATCCGCAAGGATATGGCAGATTTTCCGTCTGGCTGTATCGTAGTCCCTCTCCTTCACATTTGCAAAAGAAAGGCTGATGACCGGATAGGTTCCCTGCAGCGCACGATACTCCTCCTCCCTCCAGATGGCAAGCCCTTCAAACAGGTCGCCTCGTCCGGCATATTTCAGCGAAAAAAACCGCTCCACCATGCTCATGGTAAGGGTCTTTCCAAACCGCCGCGGCCTGGTGATCAGCGTCACCTCATCTCCACTTTCCCACCACTCCTTGATAAAGGCCGTTTTATCCACATAAAAATAATCGTTCTCAATAATCTTGCCAAAATCCTGTATCCCGATCCCTACTGTTCTCGCCATATTCCCTCCTTCTCAGGAACTGTCTCGAAATCATGTCCCGGACTCCTTGTCTTTTTCTCCGACAGCATCAAGTCCATTTGTTTTATCGTTAACAGCATTAGAAACTGCGCTTTCGGCCCTGTCAGAGCTTTCCACAACATTTCTTATACTTTTTCCCCGACCCGCAGGGGCATGGGTCATTTGGATACACCTTCTTCTCAATTTCCTGTACTTTCTGGTACTTATCGCTATTTGTCATATATTTTAAATCTGTCTTCTCTTTATGTAGTTCTTTTCTGCTGTACCCGCATTCGCTCCATCTGCGGATGCTGTAAGTCCATTCGCCCATCGCCCTGAACAACCTTGCTGCAGCCCTGTCATTCTCGAAGGCCACATCCCATTCATAAAGGCAGTTCATAAGCTGCGAGGCTGAGCTGTCTTCCCTGGTCACATACACTGCAAGCTCCTCAAGTATCTCTTCTGTCTCATCCCGATCTTTTGTTTCCTTGAGCAGAAGACTGAACACCGTCTTATATTCTTCGTTTTTGTCAACCATATTCCCCGAACCACAGGCTATGACCATCTCCTGATCAGGCACATAATACTTCTGGCTTTGTCTGCGAAGCAGTCCCCGATACTCCTTTTTTGTTTGCAGGAAAGGATCTATGATATATTCTCCATCCAGCCACAATATCCCCTGTTCCTCCAGATACGGAAGATATTCCTGCACGACCTCACTCATGTCTCCGATCAATTCCTCCATCTTATTTCCGTCTTCCGCCCATTGCACAAGGATATCACAGATCTGTTTCAAGGTACATACGCCATACAGTGCAAGACATGTCTTCACCACATAACGGATCAAACAATAAAAACCGATCCGCTCCTGAATCTCCGGCTTTTCCAATGTTCTTAAGATGTCCCCTACTTCTTTCGTGACCGCAAAAGATCCATTATCATTTTCAACAAAATAGAAGACCCATCCATACGGCACAAATGCATTGATGACATTGATCGCCTCCACCGTATCGATCGGTTCATAGTTCATGATCCGCAGCAGCAGATGAAGCTGCCCAATCTCCAGCATATCAAATCTGGACTCGAAATATCCGGGGATATCTTCATACAGCCCCTCTTCCTTCTGCTGACGGTTCAGCCCCTCATCAGGCTCTTTATCCTTAACGCTTCTCCATATCATATCGATCAGCTGATCGGGAGTCCTGTGCAGGGCTTCTCTCAGATCTTCTGTCACTTCTCCCCTAATCGTATAACGGTCGGTGAAAAGATCCGTGAGTTTCTTCACTTCCTCCTCTAATCCCTTCTCTTTGAAAAAACGCTCTACCTCTTTTTGTATGTCTTTTTCCATATCCGGTTTTCCTCCGCTTGTCCTGTAGCTGTTTTCCTCATCCTGAATTCATCCAACCGGGATTTCTTTCCTTCACTCCCGGTCTCTTTCACGCATTCCCCAGTCTCCATATCATTGTAACACAAAAAGGCAAAAGTGAAACCACTTTTACCTTTTATATTCTAACGGTTCAACCTTCGGCTGCACTGTTGCCTGTTATACTCTGTTCCCCGTCATGCCCTGCCTTATTCCTGTTATGTCATTTACTATATGTCCCTCACATCATCTGTAACAGCATGATATGATACTCCTCATCCTGCACGATCCGCCCCAGCACTGCCCTCACACAGTCATCCTCGATCATCTTCATATGCTGCTCATACTGACTGATCGCCGCCTTCTCGGCCTCCATGTTGGCCGACAGGATTTCCGGCAGGCTGCAGGCCATCTCCACATAGGAGGGCGTCCACTGCTGCGATCTGCCGTTCCGTGTCGGGGTCGAATAATCAATACTCCCGCCCAGCAGCATGATCAGCTCTCCCAGCTTCTGCAAATGAATCATCTCCGCCATGGCGATGCCCAGCAGCGTCCTGGCTTCTGCGCAATGTCCGCAGCACATGCAGCTTTCTCCCTGGATATACTGGGTAATGGCGGTCAGTTCCGATACCGCTCCGCAGTAATCCACTGTCAACAACTTGGCATAGAACGGATTCTGCTCCTGCACCCTGGCGGGCGGGTAGGGGAAGGGCAGCATCAGCGGCGAGATACCGCTGAAACTGCAGTCACTTTGTAACATCTTTCCTTTTGCTTCCATAAATATCCAATCCTAATCTTTTTACATTCTCTATAAGATATTCTATGAAAGCACCCTCACATGGTGTGGCATTAGTGCACAAGCTGCACACAGCTTAGCATTATCGCCCAAATTATAAATCCCTCCCCGCAGAAAAGTCTCCACCCCCGCAGGCTACAGCATCCCCTCCTTAATCACGCCCTGATCCCGCAGCACCTTCTCCACCACCGTGCCTTTCACCACGCGCAGCAACGGCTTCTTTAAGGCATTCAACGGCCCCGGCAGTGCGATCTCAAGCGGAGACTTGCCGTCCATCAGCTTCACGCTGCTGCCAAGCAGTTCCCGAATATCATACACGCTGCCCCAGACTTCCGGCACGCCTCTGTCCACGCCCAGCAGTCCGTATACGGCTTCCATTGCCGTCCGCACGGAGTATTCTGTCGTGAACACCGTGTCTCTGGGCGTCTCAGCGAACTGCCCCAGGAAAGCAAAGTTCACGCAGCCGTCGGGAATCACATCCGGGCGGTCTCCTTTTGTCCTGGGCATGAAAAATGCCGTAATATAAGGCATCATAGTCGGCACGCAGACCGCGCTGTGCTCCGCCAGTTCCTCGATCTCTTCCTCCGGCACGCCCAGATGATAAAGCCACTCTGCCGTGATCTCCTTACCGGTACATTCCTTCATCGGTTTTTTGATATAATCGCCGGGCACATCCGTGAACAGGCCGTAAACCCATACGCAGACCTGCTCTTTTTCCTGTTTCTTGAACTGTCCCTGTCTGTTGATCGTCCAGCTCAGCAGCCAGGAGGAATCCTGACAGCTTACGATACCACCCGTCACGACCCTGCCGCTTTTGGGGTCACGCTTACAAATATTTGTGATATAAGGCAGAATCTTATCATCCAGTGTGGTCACTGTGGCGGATTCCCAGTTGGTCTTCGCAACGTCGGAGCAGAACTTTTCCGGATGGCCGAAAGCCTTATCCTGTGCAGCTATATTTTTCCACAGGTTCCAGCAGCCGCTGGTCCTCACTTCGGCGTCGCCGTTGGGCGCATGGTTCTGGTCGCCGTACACGGTGCCTTCCGTACAGCTCCCGTTGGTAACGAATACCAGATCGTTTTCCGTGAGCATAATGCCCTCTTCCACACCTTTTACCCTGCACTCGATGGCTTTTGCCACTTTCCTGCCGCCCTCCGTCTCAAAAATAACATTTGTTACTTCCGTGTTAAAGCGAAATTCCACGCCTGCCGCTTCCAGATATTTCTGCATGGGCAGGATCAACGACTCGTACTGATTGTATTTCGTGAATTTCAACGCGCTGAAGTCCGGCAGCCCTGCAATGTGGTGAATAAATCTCTGGAAGTACAGCTTCATCTCCAGCGCGCTGTGCCAGTTTTCAAAGGCGAACATGGTTCGCCAGTACAGCCAGAAGGTGGATCCGAATACTTCTTCATCGAAGACATCCTCGATCGTCTTATCATACAGGTCTTCGTCCTTTGTCATAAAGAGCTTCATAATCTCCATGCAGCCTTTCCGGCTCAGATTAAACTTCCCGTCCGTATGAGCGTCCTCGCCGCGGTTCATAGTAGCGCGGCACAGGGAATAATTGGGGTCTTCTTTGTTAAGCCAGTAGTATTCGTCCAGCACGGACACGCCCGGCGTCTCCAGCGAAGGGATGCTGCGGAACAGATCCCACAGGCATTCGAAATGGTTCTCCATCTCTCGGCCGCCCCGCATGATGTAACCTCTTGTGGGATCAAAGATACCGTCGCAGGCGCCGCCCGCAAGGTCCATGGCCTCCAGAATGTGTATGTGATCACCGGGCATCTGTCCGTCTCTTACCAGGAAACATGCCGCCGCCAGAGAGGCCAGCCCGCTGCCTACAAGGTAAGCGTGTTTCCCGTCCACGCCTTCCGGTTTTCTCGGTCTTGCGAAGGCTTCATAGTTGCCGCTGCTGTAATAGATTCCTTTGCTGTTTCTGGCGTCTTTTCCAAGTTCCGTATTGCGGTACTCGGGCTGCGCATCTACATATTTTCTGCCGGTCGCTTTTCCGAAACCGGCTCCTGTACGCTGTCCGTCCTCTGCTTTTTTCTTTTCATGATTGTGCGCCGCATATGCGACTGCACCTGCTCCTGCCGCTACGGCTGCTACGCCTAATCCCAGTCCCTTTTTCTTTGCCATAATCTGATACCGCCTTTCCTGATCTGTTTTTAAGAATTTTCAAAATCTCTGCGGCCTTTTGCCTTTCGGCCTGCGCCGTCGCGGTTCCTTTCCGATACGACCATCGCTCCATCGTTATCCTGTCTTGGGATCATAAGGTTATGCCGCAGGTTCTGTTCTTCTTAGGAACCATCTTACACACCGGCAAAAAGAAATCCAACTTACAAAAAAGGCGAAATGATAAAAACTTTATCATTTCACCTTTTTTGATAAAAGATACAATTCAAAATTCAATTCTGTTCCGGCGCAGCACCGTCCCGCCGGGAAATCTTTTCAAAATTATGGATGGAGTGTGCAATATTCCCGTGCAGCGTAATGCTCATCTTCTCGACGATCGCCGTATAGTCTTCTTTCATCCCGCGGTCGATCCAGTCCAGCATAACACCCACAAACCCGTATTTATAGAATTCCGCGATAAAACTCTTATCCTCCGGCGCCAGTTCCGCGTCCGCACACTTTTCCTCCACCACATCGGCAATCAGCCGGTAGGTCAGTTCATACAGATAACTCTCCAGTTTGCTGCGTTCAACCGCCCGGTATACATTCATGATAAACTGTCTGTTCTCCGTAACTGCCTCGAAGATCTGCAGCATTCCCTCCTGCCAGGTATCATAGGTTTTCTTCCCCTGCAGCGCCTTCCTGCCGTCCTCGATGCAGCTCCACTCCACCAGATCGTAGATATCCTTGAAATGATAGTAGAAGGACATCCGGCTGATGCCGCAGTCCGCCGTCAGATCCTGAATCGTGATCTTATCCAGCTGTTTGTGCTGCAGCAGTTTCTTAAGGGACGCTTCCAGTGCGTGCTTGGTAGTATTCGCCATTATTCAATACCCATAAATCTTTTCAAAAGCATAAGAAGTTCGTCTATATTGACCGGTTTGGCCGTATGCGCATTCATACCGGATTCCAGACAGTGCTGTATATCTTCGGAAAAAGCGTCCGCCGTCATGGCAATGATCGGAATTGTGCGCGCATCTTCTCTTTCCAGCGCTCTGATGCTTTCCGTCGCTTCATAGCCCGTCATCACCGGCATACGGACATCCATCAGGATCGCTTCATAATAGCCGGCCTCGGACTGCTCAAATTTATCAAGGCACAGCTTACCGTTCTCTGCCCATTCCAGTTCCAGTCCCACATCCGACAAAAGCTCGTGCAGCACTTCCCAGTTTAAGCTGTTGTCCTCTGCCACCAGGACACGATGACCGGACAGATCCGGATGATTGTTCCTCTCGGCCTCTCCATCCGTGTCCACGCCCATGTATTTTTTCAATCCGTAGAACAGTGTCGATTTAAACAGCGGTTTCGCAATGAAACCATTGATTCCGGCCGTGCGCGCCTCCGCCTCGAAGTCGCTCCAGTCGTAAGCGGAGATCAGAATGATCGGAACGGAGTCTCCCAGGCTGCGCCTGATCTCCCTGGCAAGCTGAATCCCGTCCATACCCGGCAGCTTCCAGTCCAGAAGGATGATCTGGTAATCGTCTCTCTTCGCATGATGCTCATGCACCAGCCGCAATGCTTTCTCTCCGCTCAGAGTCCAATCCGCCTGGATACCGATGGATTCCAGTGCATCCACCGCCATGCGGCACAAAGTCTCGTCGTCATCCACCACCAGCATCTTCCATGCCGGAAGCACCATATCAACCTCTTTCACGGTCGCCCGCTCAAGGTCAAGCGTCACATGGAACTGAGAACCTCTGCCCAGCTCGCTTTCCACTTCGATCATGCCGCCCATGACATCTATGATATACTTCGTGATAGCCATACCAAGCCCGGCGCCCTCTGTCTTGTGCACCCGCTTGCTGTCGGCCCGCGAATAGGAATCGAAGATCTTGGCCATAAACTCAGGCGACATTCCTATGCCGTTATCCTTCACAAGAATATGCGTCCGGACATAATCTTCTCCCTGCGGCGACTCTTCCTCGTACAGAGTCAGTCTGATACAGCCGCCTTCCTGCGTATACTTGACGGAATTCGAAAGAAGATTCAAAAGCACCTGATTCAGACGGACACTGTCGCAGTATACGTCTTCACAGAGAATATGATCTATATGCACTTCAAAGCTCTGGTTTTTGCCTTTTACCTGCGGCTGAACAATGCCAACGACCGCCTCGATGACTTCTCTTAAAGAGACCATATCCACTGTCAGCGTCATCTTACCGCTCTCGATCTTGGCCATATCCAGCACATCGTTGATCAGGCCCAGCAGATGTTTGCCGGAAAGGGCAATCTTCTTCAAGCAGTTCTGTACCTGGTCTCTATCATCTATATGTGTCGTCGCGATGGCCGTCATACCTACGATCGCATTCATCGGCGTCCGGATATCGTGACTCATATTAGACAGGAATTCGCTCTTGGCCTTCGTCGCTTCTTCCGCTGTCTTACGGGCCTCGTTCAATTCATTGATCTGTCGTATGCTTATTCTGTAATACTGGAAGAAGATCAAAAGAAGCATCAGCAGGATCGCACCGCATGCCAGCAGTGTGGCTATCGTCCTCTCCTCATTGAGCGATTGCACCGATTCATTCAGAACGCCAAAAGGCAGTACAATGACCAGATTCCATTCTGAATTGGGCAGCGCCACCGTGATCACCTGCTGTCTCTCGCCGCCGAACTCCAGAATGGCAAAATAGTCCCTGCCCTCCTTAAGCGTCTTCAACAGATCTTCAATATACAGATCGACAGCTTCCGTGTCATCCGCATACAGAGCACGTACATAACCCTGATAATCCGCATACTCTATATCCTTGTCCCGAATAACAAAAGTGCCGTCTTCCCTGATGATATGCGCATACATCTCGATATCTTCTCTCTCCAGCGCCAGCTCGTCATTGATATACTGTGCCGGCACGCCCATCACCGCCGCAATGCTCTCTTCGCCGTTGCTCATCGGATAATGCGCATTGACACCGAACAGCACAATCTGCTCTCCGGAATCGTCGGCAGCCACCGCCACCTTACGCTCGCCCTTTCTGAGCGATTTTAAGAAAGAATCCGGATCAATCAGCGTCGCCCCTTCTCCGTACAGAATCTCCATTTCTCCCGATTCCGCACACAACGCAAGGGACGCGAAGTCTCTGACCTCCGTCCTGTAAATCAACTCGTCATAAATCTGCCCCATATCCCCGCCTTCCGAGGAAACCACGGTCACTACCGCTTCCGCCTGGCTGAGGCGCAGATTGATAATGGTCTCAAAATGCTTGCTGATCCGCTCTCCCATGCTGCTCATATACATATTGCCCAGATCGTCTATCGTCCTTTCACTTTCCCGGCTCATATAGCTGCCCAGAAAAGCAAAAACACCCACACTGAAACAGATAAGCAAGACGAAACTTCCCAGCAGAAATCTCGTCGCTCCTATTTTGACATGCTTCTTTTCGTTGTTATCCATCAGTGATTTCCTTCCGTAAAACCTTGCCATATATTATATAAATATAGCACATAGTCTTTTGACAGGCAAGTTGTTTTGGACATTCTGAACACAGCCGGGCAACAGTTCAGCCCGGCACTTTGCATTTACTGCAACTGCACTTTGCTTTGGCAAAGTGCATGAGAATACGTAAATTTTGCCAAAGTAATCTGCCCCGCCACAGGACGAGAAATCACCGATCATCTCCGGTGTCACATAAGGCATCAGTATCTTCGATAAAAAATAGAAACCGAACAGCACGATTCCCAGCGGAACAGCGATCAGAAGCTGCATCCATCCCGCCCCCGCCGCCGCAAAGAACACCGCCGCCAGAAGATCCATCACCGCCTTGATCATCAACAGGGTAGTGTCCCCCGACAGTCCCAGATCCATGGCTCCCAGAATACCCGATGTGCTGACGCAGTACAGGGTAAACCCGGTCATCAGCGTTCCCGCATCGAACCCGGATCTACCGCCCGCCAGCTTCTGCGGCAGAGCCGCCACCCGATCGTCCAGCCGCAGGAAATGCCCGATCGTTCCGCCGATCAGGAAGGCGATGACCACCGCCGAGAAACTGGTTGTCCGCTCGATCAGCCGGATACCCAGCACCAATGTGACGATCGAAAAATAGATCATGGAATTTTCCTGTAACTTTTCCGGCACATATTTTTTCAACAGGCAGCCGATCACCGTGCCCAGGATCAGCGCACTCATATTCACCAATAATATATGCATAGCTTGATACACCTTACCTTTCTTACTTTTTTCGCCTTTTACCCATAGTTTGCCATCATCAGGTCTCATCCATCATAAAAACCCGCTGTGTCATGCAGGCACAGCGGGTCTTATTCTTTCGTCAAACATGTAAAACATATTCTATTGAGTCAGCACTCATCAAAAATCCCACGCCGGACACCGGCAGAAAATAATGCCCTCAACTTAATTACTGGCAACAGCTTCCAACTGCTCACAGTAACAGCATCTGCAGATAAAACCTCAGCTTACGTAATTATCAAAATATCCCTGGATCAGAATGACAGGCGTACCCTTGTCGCCGGAACCGCTGGTCAGGTCGCACAGAGAACCGATCAGATCGGTCAGCTTTCTCGGTGTCGTACCCTGCGATACCATATCGCCTACCAGATTGTCCTTCTTCTCGCGGATGCGGTTGGAGATCGCTTCCTTAAGCGCTTCGCCGGACAGGTCCTTGAAATCGTTGTCCGCCAGATATTTCAGCTTCAGCTCGTTGGGCGTGCCCTCCAGGCCGGGTGTGCTGGCCGGTGATACACAAGGGTCTGCCAGCTCCCAGATCTTGCCTACAGGATCCTTGAAAGCGCCGTCGCCGTACACCATCACTTCCACATGTTTGCCGGTTTTGTCCAGCATTTCTTTCTGGATATCCAGCACCAGATCCGTACACTCTCTCGGGAACAGCTTGATCGTGTCCTCCGTGGACTTGTTGGAGCCAAGCAGGCCGTACTTCTCATTACAGCCGCTGCCGTTCACCGGTCTTGTCAAAATATCATCCATACCCATGACACGCTCCGCACCTGCTGCCAGCAGCAGTCTCTTCGTGCGCGCTCTCGTGTGGATATCGCAGTTTAACACATTCTTCGTATAAGCCAGAATGCTGCGGCAGTCATTGGCAAAGATGATCTCCGCCTCCGCTCCCGCTTCTCTGATCACGTCCCCGTAATAGGACACATAATCCACTCCCGTAAAGGGATGTTTATTCTCTCCGAAAAGCTCTCTGTATTTCTCCAGTGTCAGCACGTCGCTGTAAAGGTTGATCCCCGCCGCGTCCAACTGATCGAAGGAGACCAGTTCGTTACCCACTTCATCGCTGGGATAACTGAGCATCAACACTACCTTCTTCGCGCCCTTCGCAATACCGCGCAGGCAGATCGCAAAACGGTTCCTGGACAGAATCGGGAAGATAACGCCGATGGTCTCTCCGCCCAGCTTCTCCTTCACATCCTGTGCGATGGCCTCTATGGAAGCATAATTGCCCTGCGCCCTCGCCACTACGGACTCGGTCACCGCGATCACGTCCCTGTCGCGAATGGCAAAGCCCTCTGCCTCAGCCGCCTCTAAAACACTGCCTGTAACAATTTTGACAAGGTCGTCTCCCTCTCTGATGATCGGACAGCGAATGCCTCTCGATACAGTTCCTACTTTTCTTTCCATCTGTTACCCCTTCTCTCTTAAGTTTTATATCCTCAATATCCATGCCATGACAGGATGACGCCGCTTTTTTCCTGTACCCGCAGCGCACCCTATTCCATTTTGCCAGAAAATGCATAAAATGGCAACAATATTTATAATCTGCCCTGAGTATCGGCCAGATTTTTAATATGAGCGATGATCTATAACAGCAGCCGACAACATATCACATTTCCACCACACGCGTCGCGATCTTCTCCCGGAAGCGCACGTCATGTTCCACGATCAGCATGGTCGGCCGGAAAGTCAGGATCAGTTTCTCGATCTGCATCCGGGAAAAAACGTCGATATAGTTGAGCGGTTCATCCCAGATATACAGATGCGCCGGTTTCAACAGACTTGCCGCGATCAGCACCTTTTTCTTCTGTCCCTCGGAATATTCCTCCATATGCTTGGCAAACTGCACCCGCTCTAAGTCAAGCTGCCGCAGGATGGCACAGAAAAGGCTCTCGTCCAGCCCATTGTCCAGACAGAAATCTTTCAGGCTGCCATGCAGGCCGGAAGTGTCCTGATTAATATAGGAAATGATCAAACCGGAGGCGCATGTCAAAGTACCCGTTTCCTGCAGACACATTTCCCTGATTCCCTGCCGGTTTTCCGTTTCCGCCCCCTTTACAGTTCCCGCGGCCACAGTATGCCATTCCTCATTGCGGCCCAGAACCGCCTTGATCAGACTGGACTTGCCGCAGCCGTTCTCGCCGTGAAGAAACACCCGCTCCCCGCGCCGCAGTTCGAAAGTCAGTCCTCGGAATATTTCATTGTCACCGTAAGCGATCCCATAATCCCTGGCATTGATCAACACTTCCTTATGATGCTGCATCGGCATCAGTTTTAAATCCACCGGATCCTCGATATCCTGCAAAAGGCCTTCCTTCTGCTCGATCTCATCTGCGATCCGCTTCTCCACCTGCATTCGTCGGCTCTGCATCTTCTTTGTCTTCGCGCCGATATAGGCCCGCTTGAGCCCATGCCCGGGATCTTTGATCGGATCGAAGCCGATCTTGCTTTGCTCACTCTTATCTGCCCAATTGCGGGTTCTCTCGGCAGCCTGTTTCAATCTGCCGATCTCTTTCTTATGCTTCTCGTTCTCCGCCAGATGAAAAGCATCCATGCGGTTCTTATTCTCCCACCATGTGGAAAAATTCCCGCTCTGCACCTCAATACTGCTGCGGTTCAGCACCAGCACGTGATCAATGCATGCATCCAGCAGATCCCTGTCGTGGGAAACAAGGATGAAGCCCTTTTTCTTCCCCAGATACGCCTTGACAGTCTCTCTTGACTCCCGGTCCAGATGGTTAGTCGGCTCGTCGATGAGCAGGAAATCATTTTCCCCGGAAAAGAGCACTGCCAGCATCACCTTCGTCCGCTCCCCATGGCTCAGCGTACCAAAGGGCCTGTAGAGGATCTCCGCATCAAGGTTAAGCTTTTCCAGCTCACAGATGACCCGCCACTGCTCACAGCCCTGTTTCAGCTGTTCCAGAAATTCCACGGCGCACTGCGCTTTCTGCTCCTCCGTGACCTGATAAGGAAAATAGTCGAATACGGCAGACGCGCTTATATGCCCCTCAAATTCATATTTTCCCAGAAGAAGATTCAGGAAAGTAGTCTTGCCCTTGCCGTTCCTCCCGATAAATCCCAGTTTCCAATCCGTATCGATCTGAAACGATACCTTTTCAAATATATTGTCAAAACTGCCCTCATAGCAGAAGGTCATGTTCGACACACTGATCTGTGACATGATGTACCACCTCCGTTTCGAAAAAACAAAAAAGGAACCATCTGTCGCCAAATGATCCCGAATCGTCTCTGTAGCTCTTATTTCTCCGTTACGGTGCTGTGCACTGTCATATACGATAAAGCGCATCGTCGCACATCGTCGTGCTTCGCAGGCCATACATGGCCGCATCCCCTGTCCCTGGCAAAACGCTCAAAACATCCCGACAGTACATATCCCGTACAACAATGCATCGCTATACACACAAAAAAGAGGCTGTGAGAAACATAATCTACCTTTGGCAACATGATGAAACAGCCATGCCGGACTTTGCGGACAGTACTGCTCCTTTGATCAATTCATGTTTCAAAAGTCGATTACTTCGTCATCTTTCCACCTCTTCCTTTCAAAGATATCTTATTATAGAGATGCCGCTTTGCGTTTGTCAAGCCCTCTTTTACAAAAAAATCAGTGCTTTATCAGTCAAACATACCACTGTCTGCCAAAGCAAGGATCTCATCCACCGCCTGCCTGTATTCGACATTGTCATCAACAAAATATTCCGTTATGTCGATATAATCCTGTCTGTAAAATTCCTTTTCACAAAATTCATGTATCAATGCAGGAATATTCACGTCTTTCCGGGCAGAAGGACAAATTTTCATATTTTCCCTGTGCTTCCTGACTTCCCCGATCAATCCGCGAAACTCTTCATCAAATGTTACGCACTCTTTCAGTTTATATAAATCGTATAAATGCCGGGAATACCTTTTCGATTTCCCCTGCATATAATAATCGCACAGAGCAAACACCTTATCAATATAGGTTCTGTTGATCGACTGCAGATTCATCTCAAACAGGTTTAACTGAAATTCATAAACCAGGTCTTCATTGTCCTTTTCCAGATATTGTCTGACATAGCTGTCTATCTTTACCTTTAAAGTGATGTGCCGCCTTTAAAAACACATTTGTCAGCCTTCTCTACCAAAAGTCTCAAAATCATCGTAACATAGTAATCTTTTTCTATCACCGCAACAGCCTGATTCTTCCAGACTGCTGTATTGATAATAACCTCCCGGAACAGTTCTCTGTCTTCATGCAAATACATTTTCCAGCCTCATTTCATAAATGGATTTATACACTTTTAATGGAAAATAGATAATATATTGATCCACAGCCTCTCTTGTGATCTGAAATCTTACAATATAATCTACGATCTGTTGTCTGGCCGCCTGTTCGTCATCACTGTATTCCTCAATATCTTTCAACAATTCCAGTAACTGCAGGACAATGTGATTGTCCCGGTTCACCTCAACCGGCGCTTTGCGCACTATATACACCCTGTCGCCAACAGATACTTCTCTTACAATGGCCGCCATATTATTGCTGGTGATCTCTTCCTTTACAGGCACCTGCATAGATATACCCAGCTTGTTTGCCAGGGTATGTCCTGCATAATATCCCATGATACGGCCCATTCTGGATATATACTTATATCGGGCAACTGTATCCGGCGCAAGAACTGCCGTTCCCTTCAATCTGGACCTTTTTGGCATATAATACACACCCTGTTCATAACGGATCAATTCTCCGGCTGCGGTCAGCCTCCCAATCCTTTGTCTGATATTCGCATCCGACACGCCGTCAATTTTGATATCATGCAGAAAAATAGGTTCTCCAGGTTCATAATGCTCCTTGATATATTCAGATAACATAACAGCCCTCTCTATATTGCCAGAATAAGATACAAATAATAATATTATATATTATTATTTGTATCTTATTCTTTATTTTCTTTTTCGTCAACAGGCATTTTCTGCAAGAAAATCTTCCGGACACAAAATCTTCTCATTTTGAACATAATTTCTCCTTATTTTTGCCATAAAATGACACCATGCCCGATAGGCTGATACCTTCATCTTCATAAGTGCTTCCCCTCATACAGCAATTTACACAGTAACGGGTTCACCTATCGGGCATTTTTATCAGAAAGCTGCAGGACAGGTTCGCCTGCACAAACACTGCAAAGGGAGGTTACTGCCTATGGCTTACCGCCACGAATGGAAACATATCATAAACTTATCCGACATGATCATCCTGCAGGGACGGCTTCCCGCCGTCATGACGCCCGATCCTCACGCCATAAACGGAAAATATGAGATCCGCAGTCTGTACTTCGACGATCCTGCAGACAGGGCGCTCCGCGAAAAGCTGGACGGCGTAAGCAGGCGCGAAAAATTCCGCATCCGCTGCTATAACAGAGACACTTCCCTGATCCATCTGGAGAAGAAAAGCAAAACCGGCGGACTGGGAGAAAAACTGAGCGCCGTCTTAAAAAAAGATGAGGCGCTGGCGATCGTGGATGGCGACTATACATGGATGCGTCACAGTACGGATCCTCTTGTTACCGAATTCTACTCCAAAATATCCTCTCAGCGTCTTCGTCCTAAAACGATCGTTGATTATACAAGAGAACCTTACCTGTTTCCGGCCGGTAATGTCAGAGTAACGATCGACTACAATATCCGTACCGCCCTGCATTGTACTGACTTTCTGAATCCTGAATGTATCACCATACCGGCAGGAGACGCCCCGATCATTCTGGAAGTCAAATGGGATGCTTATCTGCCCGATATCGTCCGGGATGTGGTACAGCTCAACGCGCGCAGCGTCTGCGCCTTTTCCAAATACGCCGCCTGCAGAATTTATGGATAAGATATATCTGTATAAAAAGCCTGCAGCACATATAGTTAAAAAACTGTGTTCCATACAGTTTCATTTCATCAATCATAGAATGGAGAACAGATCATGACTTTTAACGACATTTTCAAATCAAGTTTCCTCAGTAATATCACCAGTATCAGTATTTTCGACATGTCGCTGGCGCTGCTGCTGGCTTTCGGCGTCGGGATGTTCATCTTTTTTATCTATAAAAAGACCTTTTCCGGCGTCATGTACTCTTCCAGTTGCGGCGTGACGCTGATCGCCCTCACCATGATCACGACCCTTGTCATTCTGGCTGTGACTTCTAATGTGGTGCTTTCCCTTGGTATGGTAGGCGCCCTGTCCATCGTCCGCTTCCGTACCGCCATCAAGGAGCCGTTGGATATCGCCTTTCTCTTCTGGTCGATCGCAGTCGGCATCGTGCTGGCGGCAGGGCTGATCCCGCTGGCAGTCATCGGCAGCCTGCTGATCGGCGTTGTCCTGCTCGTCTTTGTCAACCGGAAAACACATATAAATCCCTATATTGCCGTGATCAGCTGTACAGACCACGCAAGTGAAGTGCGCGTCCATGAATATCTGGAAAAGCAGGTGCGCCGCCTCGTAGTCAAGAGTAAGACCGCGCAAAAGGACGCCGTTGAACTGAATCTCGAAATCCGGCTGAAAGACGACAACACCGACTTCGTCAACACGCTTGCCGCGATGGAGGGCGTGAACAGCGCCGTTCTGGTCAGCTACAACGGCGATTATATGGGATAATTCCGCAACACGGCAACACGATAATAAGGAGACAATACATGGCGACCAGCAAACACATTGACAAGATCTGCTGTATCATAATGACTGCCACGCTGCTGCTTACTTTCCTCTTTATAAATGCAGGCCGCTTCGGCGTACAGGCGGTAAGTGCCGCGGCAGGTTATGCCTCCCGGCTCTTTAACACCGCCGAAGTACATACGATCGATATCATCATGGACGATTGGGATTCTTTTATCGAAACCTGTACCGACGAACAGTATACCGATTGTGCCGTTGTCATCGACGGAGAGTCTTTCCGCAACGTGGCGATCCGCGCCAAAGGCAACACTTCTCTTTCTTCCGTTGCGGCTTACGGCAATGACCGCTACAGCTTCAAGATAGAATTTGACCACTATGACAATGCCATGAATTATTATGGTCTTGACAAACTTTGCCTGAATAATATCATCCAGGATAACACTTATATGAAAGATTACCTCACCTATCGACTGATGCATGAATTCGGTGTAGACTCACCGCTGTGCAGCTATGTTTACATCACGGTAAACGGGCAGGACTGGGGATTATATCTGGCTGTGGAAGGCGTGGAAGAATCCTTCCTCACACGAAACTATGGAAACGAATATGGGGAACTGTACAAGCCGGACAGCATGAAGATGGGCGGCGGACGCGGAAACGGACAGGGATTTGATTTCGGAAATTTTTACAGGCCGGAAGGCTCCCCGGATATGCAGAATCCTCCTGCCATGCCCGAAGGCGGCTCCTTCTTAAAAGGCATGGGCAGCAGCGATGTATCGCTAATTTATACCGATGACGCATTCGACAGTTATACCAATATTTTCGACAATGCCAAGACCAGCCCCTCCGATGCTGACAAAACGCGGCTGATCGAAGCGCTGAAAAATCTGAATGAGGGCGAGTTCAAAACGATTGAAACTACGGTAGCTATAGATGAGGTCATCCGCTATTTCGTGGTACATAACTTTGTGCTCAATTTCGACAGTTACACGGGTTCCATGATCCATAATTATTATTTGTATGAAAAGGACGGACAGCTTTCCATGATTCCATGGGATTACAATCTGGCCTTTGGCGGATTTGAATCCGAAAGCGATGCCACACAGCTTGCCAATTATCCGATCGACACCCCTGTCTCCGGCGGCTCTATTGATTCCCGGCCGATGCTTGCATGGATCTTCAACGCCGCAGAATATACAGACTTATATCATCAATACTTTGAGGAATTTTTAAATGAATATTTTGAGAATGACGGGCTTACTTCCCTGATCGACGAGACTGCCCGCCTGATCGCGCCTTACGTAGAAGCCGATCCGACAAAATTCTGCAGCACGGAAGAATTCGAGAAGGGCGTCTCCACTCTCAGAAGCTTCTGCCTGCGAAGAGCAGAGAGCATCTCCGGACAGCTTAAGGGCACGATCCCCTCTACTTCCGAAGGCCAGACACAGGACAGTTCCGCGCTCATCGACGCCTCGGATCTTGTGATATCAGATATGGGCACCATGGGTGAGATGATGAAGCGCGGCAATCATAAACCTATTACTCCGTAGGCTTCTGATAGAAACGCCCAGACAGTTCCTCCGTGCGCAGTGCATTGACAAACGCGGCCGGATCCGCTTCCTTCACGGCGCGGATCACCCGTTTGCTCTCCTCCTTGGAGACGACGGAATATACCACCTGCCGCTTCTGATGCTCATAGGAGCCTTCTCCGCTTAAGACCGTAGCCCCGTGCATACTCGCCAGATTGATAGCCTGGCAGACCTCATTGGGTTTATTGGTCACAATAAAGAGCGTCTGTTTCTGATACCGTTTATAAAGCATATGCAGGATCTGCGTTGACGCATATTGATAGATGATGGAATAAAGCGCCTTTTCCATACCGAACAGCACGCCGGCCACACCGATGATCACTATATTAAAAGCCAGAATAAAATTCCAGGAATCCACGCCCTTTTTCTCGGAGAGATAGATCGAAACAAAATCCGTACCGCCTGTAGTGGCATTCATAAGCAGGCAGATACTGATAACAAAACCGTTAATGATACCGCCAAAAATACTGATCAGCAGAATATCATACGTAATAGCGGTCTGCGGTATCATATCCGTCAGCACACTCGTCAGCACGATCATCAGGCAGGAATACAGCGTAAACTTCTTACCGATAAAACGAAATCCAATGTAGATCGGCACCAGATTCAGCAGCAGGTTTACCAGGGAATAGGGAATCTCCATATTCAGAAATCTCTCGAAGATACTCTGAATCAGAACCGTCAGCCCCGTGGCGCCGCCCGGATACAGGCCTCCCGCCTTGACAAACGTTTTGATATTGACCGCCATAAGAACCGAAGCCAGACAGATGACAATGATCCGTTTTCCATCCTTTTTTAAATCAAAGGTCATAGCGCTTTTTCCTCCGTAATTGCCTTGATCGCCTTTCTTATTATAGGCTTGCCGTTTTGATCCTGCAATATGAAAAATAACGAAAAGCGACAGTGTTTCATACGGAGATAGTGTCAGTTTTTATTATGCTTTGATCCCTGAGCTCATAGCCCCTTTGACAAATTCTTTTTGCGTGCAGATAAAGAACAAAATCACCGGGAATGAAAGAAGTACCACCCCCGCAAGCGTCAGATTTGTCTTCTTAAAATAAGTCATATTAACTGTCTGCAAACCTACCACCAGTGTAAACTGATCCACTTTGTTGATAAAAGTCGCCGGCACCATATAAGAATTCCATGTCCCGGTAAAATTCAGAATCGCAATGGACGCAAACAACGGTTTGGAGATCGGGGCAACGATGCGGAAGAATACCCCGGCATGGCTCAAGCCGTCAATTCTAGCCGCTTCCAGAAGTTCATTTGGCACGGCATAGAAAAACTGTCTGGCCATAAACAGAAACATTGTCTGGGAAAGAAACGGCAGTGTGATCGCCCAGATCGTATTGTGCATGTTTAGTCTGGCAAGCTGGATATACATTTGAATCATCGTTAATTGAAACGGAACCATCATGGAAAGCAGCAGGCAGCTGAAAATCAACTTTTTCCCCGGAAAATTCAGCTTTGCCAATGCATAGCCCGCCATGGTTGGCAGAAGCAGGTTCCCCGCAACCACGATCACAGTGGATAGAAAAGTATTCCAGTACCACCGCAGAATAGGATATTCTGCAAACAGTTCCCTGAAATTGTCAAGTGTCCACACGCTGATCGGCGCCCAGGTCTGCACATAGCGATAAGGCAGCAGCGCATTATAAAATACATATAAGATCGGCAGTAAAAAGATCAACGCCAATGCTATCAGAATAATATACATCAAAATCGTAAGCAGTTTCTTTTTTATCATCTTCTGTCTTTTTCCTTTCATCATGCCGCGGCGGCGGCTCAGTGCATATGTCTGTTAGTCTCCTTCCTTACTGATCAATGTTCTCACCATGGATAACAGGAAAATAAATCCAAGCAGCACCATAGCGGCAGCGCTTCCGTACCCCATGTCCATATAGCTGAATGACTGTTGATACAGGAAAGTCACTACAGTACTGGTCGCACCGGCCGGAGATCCCAACGGACTCTGTTTTGAGATTGCTGCAATCTGGTCAAAGATCTGAAATGCATTGATCATCCCAAGTGTGATCACAAGATAGGTAGTAGGCCTGACGAGCGGCAGTGTAATATACCAGATGGACTCTGCCCGGTTCGCGCCGTCTATCCGTGCCGCTTCGTAAAGCTCGGCGGATATATTCTGTAGACCGCTTATGTAAAGAATCATGTAAAAGCCGATCTGCTGCCATACATAGATGATGATAATGAGGGGCAGCGCATACTTTGTGCTGGTAAACCAGGTCGTATTATCCAGACCGAAAAGCGTAAATAATTTTGTGCCGATTCCGTCTTTGATAAAAAAATACATGAAAAAGATACTCACTGCCACAGACGAGATGACATATGGCATATAATACACGGTACGGAAAAAGGTTTTGCCTTTTATTTTTCCGTCCAACAGTACTGCGATCAAAAAGGCGATCACTGCAATAAGTATCACAACAACTGCAGCCATCAGAAAAGTATGCTGCAATGCCTTTAAAAATGCATCATCCGCAAAAAGGCGTTTGAAGTTGTCAAGTCCTGTGAATCTGGCACGTTCCGGTGTGATAAAACTATACTCATAAAAACTGAGGCGCATGGATTTTACAGCCGGAATAAAAAACCAGTAGATCCATATCAATACGGCCGGCATCAGAAAGCCTATGGCTGTCAAAACCTCTGCCCGTTTATATTTAATCTTTGCTTTTTTTCTCATTTTTTCTCCATTTCTGTGACGAGATATACTACAAATTTCAGCCCGGAAACCGGGCTGAAATAGTCTTGTCTGAATTATGTTATTCTTTACTCGGCACCGTATTCAGCAGACAACTGATCCACAATATCCTGTCCCGTCATTTCAGAGCCGTCATCAAACATCGTCTCCTGCAGCAGATTGATCAGGCTGTCAGCAAACTTTTTGCTTTGCGTCGGATAACTGAAAGGTGTCGTATCATCCAGATAACCTACCAGCTCCGTCAGCGCAGGAACTTTTTCTTTGTAATAGTCAAAATACGCCTCTCCGGCAGGAATAACCTCCGTCACATCGACCACTGCTTCATACAGCTTGCTGCCTTCTGCTACATAACTGATGGCTTTGGCAACTTCTTCCGGATGCTGAGAATTTTTGAGGGCCACAAGAGCTGCGGAATGACATGTGCCGCCGCCATTACCGCTCCCACCCTTCGGGATCGGAAGATATTTCAGCTCAATGTCCGGCGCCTCTGTGGCAAAACCACCCTGATACCATGCACCACCCGTAGAGAACAGTGCGGACTGCTGGATCATAACATCCATGTCGCCGCCAAGGCCTAATTCCGTGGGCGTAACAATATAGCCTTCCTTATAGGCATCGATCAAAAACTGCAGTGCTTCCGCATTTTCTTTCGCACCAATATTCTTACCAAAATCCCATCCTCCGCCGAAGGAGAGCGCTATGTTCGTCAAATGATATTCCTGGATATTAACACACCATGCCGCCATGTCATGCTCGTCTTTCACCTTTTTGCAGACAGCAAGGACTTCATCCCATGTAGTCGGATATGCGTCACCCAGACCAAACTCTTCCCACATATTGTTGTTCACGATAAACACGCCAGGATTTAAAGCATACGGTATACCATATACAACATCATCAATCTTCCATGCGTCCATAGCCTTGGCCCATGTCCCGTCCAGACTGATCACTCCTGAATCTACATATTCTGTCAGCGGCTCAAACAATCCCTGATCGATATATTGCAGATAATGTTCATTGGTACAGGAAATAATATCAGGCGCTGTGCCTGCTGCGATCTGTGCAGGAATATTGTCCCAGAAATCAGAGTCACTCGGATACTTGAGAAATTCAATCCGAACGCCCAGATCTTCTTCAATCCCTTCAAATGCTTTCTCCAGCCTTCTGGATTCATCGTCTGCCCATACGCCGATCGTCAATGTCACGCCTTCTCCGCTGTCATTATTTGCTTCAACAACTGCAGCGTCCCCTGTTTCGGTATCCTCCGTTTCTGCTTCTGCCGTATTCTGCGGCTTACTGTCTTCTGCTGGTGCAGGATCGGCAGCAGGCTGTGAACCACAGGCTGTCAATCCTGCGAACATGGATAAACACATCAAAAGTCCTGTAATCTTTATGGCTGATTTTCTTTTCATAAGTGATAGTTTTCTCCCTTCATTGTCTTTTTCATAATAGAGCAGGCGGCTTGTTTCTTTGCCGTCTGTCACGCGTAAGGTTCCGGCTCCTTATAGATTCATTATAAGAATTGTCACCTTATTTTCCTATTTTCATCCTTATTGAATCACTTTCATTTTTGCTGCATCTAACGCCAAAAATCCCGCTCTGCATCGTAAGACAGTGCGGGATTACCGTGACAATTTTCTTTTTTGTCATATTATTTTATATTTTGTCATATCTGCCTGTTTCTGAATTCGATCGGTGTGATCTCCTCCTGCTTCTTAAACGCGATATGAAATGCCGTAGTTGAAAGATAGCCTGTTTCCAAAGCAATTTCGTATATTTTCTTATTGGTATTGAGCAGAAGCTCCTTGGCTTTCTCGATTCTGACCTGATTAATGTAGGCCGGAATATTCATACCCATATACTTATTAAAGATCCTGCTCGTATAACTCTCACTCAATTCAAGATATTCTGCGATGCACCCCAGGTTTAAATCTTTTTTATAATGCTCCCTGATATAATCACACGCCCTGCGCACCTGCCAGTTCGTCCCCTGGTCAGTGCTCTCGGGCAGGATTTTGTCCAGATAAGCATAGATCAGAGTCTCCGTCTCTTCCAGCGTTTCCTGCTCCCCGATCTTCTCGATCATCTCCAGATCCGTCCAGTTTCTCTCTCTGGCCTGGATCAGCTTGATCATATCCTGAAAGAATGCCTTGATATGACCGGAATCCACCACCTTACTTTTACGGATCTGCTCGCACCATGCCTGCATCGTTTCACGAACTTCCTCCAACCGGTCGTCAACAACCTGCTCTTTTAACAGCACCTCCCACTGTTCCAGCTTTCTAAGCAGTTCTTCCCTGTTTTGAAAATTTTCCCGCACATCATCATAATAAAAGATATCTCTTTTCTCAAGGAAACTTCTTTCCAGCACAACACATGCCTGATCCCACGCTTTACGGATCTCCTCTTCGCCATAACAAAGTCCGCTGACACCAAAAACCATATCCAGATCCAGATAATCCTGCATAATGGAATGTATGTGCGGCAGCAGTCTTCGAATCTGCATCCACATGTCATGTATACTGGAAATATACGAAAAGCTGAGAAAAATTCCAATGTTTTCACGATCATATTGCAGAATGTCATATTCCCTGCAGTTGTGCAGCGCCTGTTCCAGAAGAGAATTGAGCGAACGATAAAACAAATCCATTCCTTTACCGGCATAACGGGCCGTTATCTTTTCCATTTCCCGGATCCTGCCTGTTACAGCACAAAAACACTGTGGATGGAATTTCAACTCTCCCTTCTCCCCCAACGACCAGCCGTCAATCATCTGCCGCAGATACTTTTCCGATCTTATCTTCTGTGAAGAGGCCGTCTCTTCACCAGACTGACCTTCTTCGCCATACTCCAGACGGAGTACGGCATCTGACAGACAGCTTTCATTTAAATCGGATTTCAGCACATAGTCTGCTGCCCCGGCCCGAAGCGCTTCCCGCACATATGCAAATTCATCATAGCAGGTGAGCATGATGATCTTGCCCGGATAGTCTTCCTCTTTCAGCCTCTGCAGAACCTCCAGTCCATTCATCCCGGGCATATTGATATCCAGGACGATCAGATCCGGACGGTATTTGTGTGTCAGTTCAAGGCAGCCTTCTCCATCGGAGGCTTCCCCTACGATCTCAAATCCATTTTCCTCCCAGGAAAATGCATGGATGATGCCGATTCTGACCAGTACTTCGTCATCTGCAATAAGAACTTTTATCTTTCTACTCATCTTCCGTCCTCCTGCGCTGTGCCGGGATTCTTATGGTAACTTTCGTATAGCATCCCTCCATGCTGTCAATCTTTATGGCATATTTTTGTCCATAAAGCAGTTTGATCCGCTGATTTACGTTATAGATCCCTATCTTATTCAGGCTCTTCTCCGAACTGTGCCCGACAGTCAGAATTTCTTCGATCCTTTCGCGGGACATTCCCTTTCCGTCATCTGTTACACATAAAAGCAGTTCGTTTTCCTGCAAATGTATGTCAATCTTGACAGTCGCACAGATATCATTACCGTCAAATCCATGTAATACTGCGTTTTCTACAAGAGGCTGGAGGATAAAACGCGGAATCATACATGGCTCAGCCTCTTTTTGTATATCCATAATAAAAGAAAATCGTTCGAAATACCTGAAATTCAGAATACGGATATAACTTTTGATAAACGTGATCTCCCGATCTACTGTCACAAATTCCCCGGTATCTTTGGCCACAAAACGAAGCACTTTCACAAGCTCGTCCAGCATCTGCGTCACTTTATCTGCTCCCTGCAGCTCCGAAAGCCACCGGATAGAGTTCAACGTGTTATACAGAAAATGAGGATTGATCTGTGACTGCAGCGCCAACATCTCCATTCTGTGTTTCTCATGCTCCTGCTCCTTTGCTTCTTTGAACATGACATCGATCCGCTTGACCATATGATTGAATTTTTGAGACAAGATCTCCATCTCTCCATGAAATTCCTCCGTCTGTAAAGACAGATCGCCCGATTCCACAGATTCCATCGTAGAGATCAGCCGTTCTATCGGCTGTGTGATCGTTCTTGCTATCTTAACACTGATAAATACCAGCAGAATACCAAGCGCAAACATACAGACCACAGCCAGTGTAAAAGTGACAGCTACGCTGCGCAGGGCATTCCCAATCGGCACAAGATGATAAATCCGTCCACTCATATAATTTAACTTTGTCACAGCCACATACCATGTCTGCTCCTTCATATATATCTGATAGAGCCGCCCCTCCTCCTCGAAGCTGTCTTTATTGGCTGTCAGTGTTTTTTCGATTTCCTTTTTCTGTTCTTCCGGATAAGGAATGATAAGACGATCACTCTTGTCTGAAACGACGACGACACTTTCGCTGTATTCAGAAGAATCCCACAGCCTGGCAAAATTCTCAACAGAACAGTCAATCACGATCATGCCCAGATATTCTCCTGTATCCGGATCCAGAATACTCCGTGCCACAGAGATCACTTCCCAGTCCCGGTTGACAGCATTCTCTTTGTGAACACCTATGATAAACGGTTTCCCGTTTCCTTCTTTCACTTTAGAAAACCAGCTCTCAGATTTAATATGATATCCGGTGGTTCCGGATATCCGGGAGCGGAATGCATAGTAATCCATATGCGCCGGGTAGAGCCAGACCGCGTCGATCTGATTATGCATGTAATAGATATGATTGTACAGTTTGGGAGCAATAGCTTCGATATCAGCGATCTGACTGGCCACTTTGCGCGTATTATTCATATTCCTGTAATCTTTACGCAGAATATCCAATATCTCTGTGTCGAGATATGGAAACTCAGAAAGTTTGATCACGCTGTCAAAGTAGTTATCAATGCTTTTTTTGATTTGATAGTTGCTGCTGTAGATAGATTTGCTGACGTTTTTCTTAATAATCTGTTCCCAGCAGACTATCATCATAAAAGACATGCACAGCAGTACAATACATATGATCAGGAAATAGCCAGACAGTATTTTCTTCTTTAGGGACATGTCTTTTAATTTCACTGGAAGATTCATTTTCCCCTCACGTTATCAGTATTTTTGTCTTTAAAATTTTACCACGATACATTTTGGACTGCAAGAAGACACACACCGAAAATCAACAGCCGGTAAATCCCTTTCCCGATCTTCTCTATCACCTGTCGATCTGACAGCGATCTTAACAGCCTCTGCAGCTGCCGCCTGCTGCAATGCAGATGGGTCGCGGTATGTTCCACACCGTGCATCTGCCCACCCGGGCATTCCTGCCGCAGATAATGAAGCAACTTCTCTTCCAACGTAGAATATTCCGCTTCCTGCCGGGAGACCAGGGCCAGTTTATGGGATACGGAGCGGAGCAGATAACGCAGGAATGTGTTATCATTCCATAACGCGGCTCTACAGCCATACAACGGCAGCTCTATACAATGTACCTTCCGCACGGCTTCCACGAGAAATGGAAGATTCCCCTCTCCGCAGAATTCCATGTCACCCAGCACCGTAAAACCGTCCAGATAGCAGAGCGGATACCGGTTTCCGTCACTGCGGACCGCGTAGATCTGAACCTCGCCTGCAACAACAAACTGCAGGCAGCTGCCGGAATCCCGGATATTATTTAAGATCTCTCCCCTGTCATACTCACACAGACGAAAAGGAAGCTGCTTCGTTTCGAAAAGATTCTCGATCTGATTCCTTGTCATATAGTCATTGAGCATCCCTGTGTCAGCGATCTCTTTCATGGACCCATCCCCCTGCCTTTCCGCGTAACTCTCAAATATTCCGAACCACACACCCACAATATCTGTAAAATATTTCCGATATTTTTGTTTATTGTGCCATATGTCACAACAAAACACAAGCAATGCCGTTAAAATAGAAAACGGTACGTGGCAGGGCAGCCGAAAGCCGAGCTGTTACACCGATACAATTTTATGAAAAAGGAGACCCACATTCCATGGCAAACGAACTCTTTGAAAAAGTCCCCGTACACAAAGCATACTTCAAACTGGCGCTGCCGGTAGTGTTCAGCATGGTCATTTCCCTTGTCTACAATATGGTGGACACCTGGTTCATCGCCAGAACGGGGAACACCGACCTGATCGCCGGCGTATCTCTCGGCGCGCCGGTCTTTACGCTGATGATCGCCCTGGGTGATATCTTCGGGCTGGGCGGCAGCTCGGTCATCTCCAGACTGTTTGGGCGGAAACTGGATGAGGACGGGAAACGACTCAGTGTTTTCTGCTTCTATGCGGCCATCGTGTGTGGTATTCTGATCACAGTTCTGATGCTCCTGTTCAGACAGCCGATTCTGTCCTTGTTAGGAGCTGACCAGAATACCCATACTTACGTTTCCCAATATTATACCTTCATCGTCTTGGGCGCACCTTTTATCATCCTGTCCTTTACGCCCTCCAACCTGCTGCGGACGGAAGGCTTCGCCACCGCCTCCATGACGGGAACCATCCTGGGCTCCATCGTCAATATCATACTGGACCCGATCTTCATCTTTGTACTTGGATTATGTGCAGCGGGTGCAGCCATTGCCACTGTGCTGGGCAATATCTGCGCGGATATTTTCTTTGTCTGGTTCCTGTTGAAAAAGAGCAAAAAACTGTCCGTCAATCCTCTCGGTTTCCATATTTCCGCTGATGAAATCGGACAGATCATGGCAATCGGCTTTCCGGCTTCCATCACTAATTTTATGCAGAGCTTCGGTATCGCCCTTATGAACCGCTTCCTGCTCCCATACGGAAATGAGCGGGTTGCGGCTATGGGAATTGTGATGAAGATCAATATGATTGCTGTCCTCATCCTGGTCGGCTTTGCCTTCGGCGGCCAGCCCTTGATTGGCTATAACTATGGCGCCGGAAATCACAAACGATTGCAGAAGATCCTGCAGTTTTCCTATCGCTTTGAGACCGGCACAGGCTTGCTTCTGGCTCTCATTCTTGCTCTCACGGCGCGTCCTATGATTGGGTTATTCATCAAAGATCCTGCCATTGTGGAAACCGGCATCCCCATGCTGCGTATGCAGCTGGTCGGTATGCCCTTTATAGCAGTCGTCCTCGTCACCACCTGTATTTTTCAGTCGGCCGGAAAAGCATGGAACGCCTTCCTGTTATCCGTCAGCAGACAGGGCGTGCTCTTTGCCGTCGTAATCCTGCTCGCCGCAAGACTGGCCGGCTACTATGGCATCCTGATGGCACAGGCCGTCTCAGACCTGCTCACGGCATTGCTGGCGGTCTGGCTTTTCTGGCACGGACTGTACCGGGTCATCTGGGAAAAATGATACAGACAGAGAAGAAAGGCGTCTTTATTCGGCGCCCTCTTTCTCTGCCTGCATTCTTTTACGATATTGAGCCGGCGTGATCCCATACTCCTTGCGGAACATATCATAGAAATAGCTTCTGCTCTGATAACCGACCCGCGCGATAATCTCCTCGATGCTTCGCTCCGAATCCTGCAGCAGCTCCTCCGCCTTTTGCAGCCGTATCGTCTTTAATCTCTCACTGTAAGTCTGCCCGCTGTATTCCCGGATCAGCCGGTTGTAATAATCTTCATTATAGTGGAACTCCTGCACAAGATTATCAATGTTAGCATCGTGGTAATGCTTCTGCAGATACTGCTCCACTTCCTGATACAGAAGATCCCGCAGCCTCCTCTTCTCTTCCATCTCCACCAGGAAGTCATAGCTGACAGACAATTCCTCCACCAAACGCTTTGTCAGGCCTTTCACCACATCTTCATAGCCTGTCTTCTTCTCAATGATCTCCTGAAGGATCTGATTCAAGATCCGCTGTGCCTCAATCCCTCCATTGCTTTTTCTTGTAAAATGCAGAAACTGCCGGATCATCTTCTGCCGCATCAGCGAAGTCCTCAAGAACTGCTGAATCTCCGAATTTTCCACAAATCCCAGAATCGCGGAATCAAAAGTCTCCAACGAGATTGAAAAATAAACCGTAAACAATTCCTCCAGATGATAAATGTCACAGTGATAGCAGTTCGGATTCGTAATCCAGAAATCTCCTGCCCTGAATCGGTATTCCTTACCGTTGAAAGACTGTCTCGCACATCCTCTGACTACAAAACCAATCTCTATGTTACTGTGCATATGCACGGGCCCTGTCTCCGTATCCTTCTGGAAATCCCTGTGAAAGACAACCTCCCCCGTTTCTCCGGACGCATAGATTAGAATATGCTTGCGGCTGTCCTGCAGCCAGATTCCCGCATTCGGTATCCGCTGATACGGATACTGCAGTACATTGACATCGTTCACATATACCGTATTATGTCTCTGTTCCTGACCCGCCAGACGCGCTTCATTCTCACGGACATATCTCTCCCATTGTTCAAAGCCTTTGATTCCCTCAGCGTTCTCCATAATGCACTCCATACTCTGTTTGATTCCTATGTATGTTTCCGTGCGTACTTCTTAATCTTGGCGTAGAAATCTTCCAGAATAAAGCGGTCGTTGATATCGTGATACACTCTGATTTTCCTGCCCCCGCCGGAAAAGTGATATCTCAGATCCTGATCTACCGCCGGCGCCTCCTGTTCCCCTGCCAGGAAATGCATCTGGTCCATCATCAGCCCTACCACCGGAGAATCGCCAAGACACCAGCTTTCCCCGGTGGGCCAGTAAAGTTGCTCTGCCAGGGAATCGTTGAACTCCACCAGCTGACGAAACAGATAATCTCCCACCTCTCCACAGCCGGCAACCTTCATTTCAAGTTCTGTCAGGCTGACCATCATTTTACTATAGACATTGACTGGAACCTGCCACAAATCAATATCGGACTGAAAGACAATATTTGCTGCCTTCACGTCATTGGAAAGGTTAAACTCCAGCCCGCCGTCGGGATACGCACCCCCTCCGATCCAGATCGCCGTCATCCTTCCGGCAATCTCCGGATGTGCCAGCCACGCACAGGCAAGATCCGTAATCGGTCCGGTAAAAGCGACAAACAAAGGCCTTTCATCCTCAGCCATGCATTCTTCTACGATAGCTTTTGCCCCCTCGGAATACTCAAAACATCCCTCATCTTTTACCGCCTCCGAAGCGCCTCTATACACAGGCACCTCCTGTGTTTTTTTCAACATGGAAACCAGTTTCCTGCATTCTTCATAACTTCTGTTCATAGAATCGGCATACTGCCTGCTGCCATAATGGGCCCCGATCAGCCCTTTTACATCAAATTTCGGCGTCAGCAGCGCATGTACGATCGCATATTGATCGTCCGCCTCGTTTTTTGCATCCGCATCCAGGATCACGCGTACCCTCTTCTGTTCCGGAACACTAAACATATATTTTGTCTCTCCTTCTGTCCATTCTGCTACCCTTTCCCTTTCCTTTCACTTCATTAACTAACCACAGCTTCTGCCTTTATCCCTTGACACTCCCCAGTGTTATTCCCGATACAAAATATCTCTGCAGGAACGGATAGACAAGCAGAATCGGTATCGTACCGATCACCATCTGCGCACTTTTCAATGCATTCTCATTAAAATTGGATAGCTGCATCTGCTCTAAAGGCGTCAGATTTGAAAAATTAAAGCTTATAATAATGCTTCTTAAGTATGTCTGGAGCGGATATCGGTCGGCTTTCATATAGATCATGCCGTCAAACCAGCTGTTCCAGTGCTGCACCAGCGTAAACAATGCCACCGTAGCCAGAACCGGTTTGGAGACCGGCAGGAAGATGCTCCACAGGATTCTCCAATGTCCCGCCCCGTCAAGCGAAGCCGACTCCTCCAGCTCCACCGGAAGCTGCCGGAAAAAGCTGAGAACAAGCAGCATGTTAAAAACATTGACGGCGCACGGCAGGATCATTGCCCAGACGGTATTCAGTAGTCCCAGTTCCCTGACCACCAGATAAGTGGGAATCAGACCACCATGAAAAAGCATCGTAAAAAAAATAAACCACACATAGAAATCTCTCCCCGGAAACCGCTTCCCTTTAGACAACGGATAAGCCGCCGTGACCATCAGAAACATGCCAAGCGGCAGACCCACCGCCACGCGAAGAACCGTGATCCATGCCGCTTTCCAGAATGGAGCACGCTTAAGCACATACAGATAGGAATCCAGCTGGAACTCCACCGGCAGCAGACCCACCTTCCCTGCCGATATCGCCTCATTGGAACTGAAACTCTGACAGACAATGTACCAGAAGGGAACAAAACAAAGCATCCCTGTCAATACCAACAAAATGCCGATCACCGCCTGTCCCGTCTTCTGGGAAGCAGACTGCACAAACCGCAGTTCCTGTTCTTCCGCTTTCTTCATAGGTTCCTCCTAAAAGATCTTGTAATCAAACTTTTTATCCGCGATATAATAAGATCCCGCGATCAACAGCAATGATACCACCGATTTCAGCAAACCAACCGCGGCCGAAGGAGCCAGCTGTCCCTGCTCAATTCCCATCCGGTACACCATCGTATCGATGATATCGCCGCTCTCATACACCCCGGGCGAATACAGGTTATACACCTGATCAAAACCCGCATTCAGAATATTACCCATATTCAGCACACTCATCAATATGATGATCATGCTCATACCCGGAAGCGTCACATACAGGATCTGCTTCCATCGGCCGGCTCCATCTATGGCTGCCGCTTCATACAGAGAACTGTCGATGCCGGTGATCGCCGCCAGGTAGATGACACTGTTATAGCCAAATGTTTTCCAGAGATCCGATATGATCAATGTTGTCCTGAAATAGCGGTTATCTCCCAGAAAATAGATCGGTTTACCGCCAAGCGCCGTGATCAACTGGTTGAGGATGCCGGATGACGGGGACAACATATCCCCGATCATCCCCGCCAAAATGATCCATGAAATAAAATACGGAAAATAGATGATTGTCTGCACACTTTTCTTCAAGATACGATTCCTGCACTCGTTTAACAACAGTGCCACAACAATGGCAAGCAGAGTACCGATTACAATCTTCGACACAGACAGGATCAGCGTGTTGACCACCACCTGCTTTGTATTGGGCAGTGAAAAAATATATCTGAAATTTTCCAGTCCGATCCATTTGTTCTTACCAAACAGCCCCTTTGCCGGATTAAATTTCTGAAAGGCAATGATAATTCCGACCATCGGTACATAAGAAAATACGATCAGGAACAGAATCGTCGGCAGCATCATTACGTGCAGCTGCAGGTTCTTTTTACCGGACTTCTTTCCTTCTTTTCCATTCCATACTTCCATAGTGACTCTCCTCATGCTTCTGACGCCCATCCTCCTTATCTGGCCGCGATCATCTCATTGACCTCCTGCGTCACCTGTTCGCCGCCTGCCGCCATCCAGTCGGATACCATCTTGTCAAATCCCTCTTCGATCTCCAGTTCACCGTTGATCATCTTGATATATGCGGTATCGATAATCTCCTGCATACCGCCGGCCCTGGCTGCCTGTGTCTGCGTCGGAACACCCTGATACGCATTCCAGTTGAAAATATCCGGATACGTATCGTCTACCAGATTAAAGCAGGAACCCTCCGGCCCAAACTCCAGCTGATAAGTCAAAGATCCCTCCTGAATATATTTCCAGTAACTTGCTCCCACACCTGTCAGCTCGTCCATCGCATCGTTCTGAAGCGCTTCTTTCATCTCCCGATGAGGTTTTAAGTCCGTATCCGCCGCAAGCATACTGACAGGCCCTCGCTGCCATACATTGGAATCCACTTCACAGGCAAAGAAATTCTCGAAATCATTCTGCTCACCGAACAGCTTCTCCACGTATGCATTGAAAACGGCAAAGGCAGCCTCGGGATTCTCACACGCCGCATTCACACAATACAGACCGTTCGTATCCACATTCGCATAAACGGGCGCGGGATTTCCGTCTATTCCCGGTGCAAGGATCGGTATCCATTCCGCATCGGGAATCTCATCCTTGATCGCATTGATATAAATCGCATACCAATGACATCCATAGAACATGCCGCATCGGTTGGAAGCCAGCAATTCCGGATAATCCACGAAGTTAAACGTAGAAAACTCCTGGTTCAGAATACCCTCCTCGTACAATGTATTCAGCCATTTCAGGGCATCCTTCACTTCCGGCTGTACCATGGAGAATCCGACCGTTCCGTCCTCCTGCGTACACCAGAAATTATTATTGGCCAGCTTTCCTCCAAACGCCCAGAAGATACCCATGGATCCCATTTTGGTATAGGAAGAATCTATACTTAGTCCGATCGTATCATCCTTGCCGTTTCCGTCCGGATCCTGTGTGGCAAAAGCCCTCGCCACATCCGCGACCTCGTCCATTGTCTTCGGAACCGCAAGCCCTAACTTGTCCAGCCAGTCTTTCCGAAGCCACAGATAACTGTAACCGTTGGTAGAAGGCATTTTCCCCGGTACACAATACAGTTTTCCGTCAACTTTATAGTTGTCCAGGAAATTATCGCCTTCTCCCTCAACCAACTCTTTCAAGGTAGGATTGGCCTCTGTCTGGTACAATGTCGTCAAGTCCGCAACCGCTTCCGCATCGATCAGCTGCTGATAGGTTATCATATCCGGCACCCAGAATACATCCGGCAGGTCTCCCGATGTCATAGCCAGTGTCAGCATCTGCTTATAATCCTCCGTATTCGGTGCAAGCAGCGAATACTCTGCATTGACTCCCACTTCCTCCCGGTAATAACGGATCCAGCGATTGTCATCATAGGGTTCGCCGATATTTGCCATTGCCGTAAATCCTTCATTGTTGATATCATATGGATCTCCGAAGGTCAGCGTAATCTCCTCATCGTAGGTTCTCCATTCTCCGGTTCCATACGCTCCTGCGGCACTGGCGGCTGTATCCGTTTCGGAGCTTTCCGACTCACTTCCTGTACCCTCCACACTCTCTGCCGTTTCCTCGTCCAAAGCTCCTTCCGCCTGTTGCTCTGGGGCGTCATTTTCCGCCGTCCCCTGCATACTGTTCTCCTTTCCACCGCCACAGCCTGCCAGCATACCGGTTGTCAGCACTGCTGTCAACAATAATGCCCAATATCTGTTTCTCTTCATTGTAACCCCTCCCAGTTTTTTATTTTGTGCTTAAATAGTAGCATTCATTCCGGAAACGCAACAATGAGATGACACGACTTTAGCGATCGGGAAATGTACTCTATTCCGATTGCCTTGCAGGTGTCTTTTTTGTATAATCTGTGTTACCATAGTATTACATCGAATCATTAACCAATGCAAATTATCGGAAAGACAAAAGGAGGAACCATAGTAATGAAAGTTTTAATGATCAACGGAAGTCCCCGTGTTAACGGCAACACTTCCATTGCCCTGAAAGAAATGGAGCAGATTTTCGTGCAAAACGGCATCGAATCGGAGATCGTGCAGATCGGCAACAAGGATATCCGCGGCTGTATCGCCTGCGGCTCCTGCGCAGAGAGAGGACGCTGCGTCTTTGACGACGAGGTGAACCGGCTCGCACCCAAATTCGAGGCAGCCGACGGCCTGGTGATCGCCAGCCCGGTCTACTATGCATCCGCCAACGCTACCCTGATCGCCTGTCTGGACCGGCTGTTCTACAGCACCGCTTTCGACAAGACGATGAAAGTCGGCGCAAGCGTGGCAGTGGCAAGGCGCGGCGGCTGTTCCGCCACCTTCGACGAGTTGAACAAATACTTCACCATCACCGGTATGCCGGTGGCTTCCAGCCAGTACTGGAACAGCGTACACGGTCGGGCGGCCGGTGAGGCGGTGCAGGACGACGAAGGTCTGCAGACAATGCGGGTGCTGGCAAGGAATATGACCTTCCTGATGAAGAGCATCGCGCTTGGGAAGGAACAGTTCGGCCTGCCGGAAACAGAAAAGCGCGTTTATACCCACTACATACGATAACACAGACAATCAGGGCGTTCTCCAATGTCGCTAAGGAGACGCCCCAATTTATTTTTCCGGCAAACCTGCGTTAACTGCTTTATTTTAAAAACCTGACTGCCGTTTACTATATCTGCACTTTTATCAACGTTTCAGCAACTGTACTGTTAACACCGGGAGAAAATCCCGGATTAATGTGTCAACCCCATAACGTCCTCCACCGGCAGCGCCAGCACTACCCCGTGCGCCTCCGTTCCGAGGCCGCATACGGAAGCGATCGCCGTCATGATCTCCGTCTTGCGCTCCTTGGGCACCACAATCATGACGAAATCCTGCTCTTCCTGTACCTTAATGCCGAAATGCCTGCTGACACTCTTGGAATTGCGCCGACGTCCTTTCATCACCGTACCGCCCTTGGCTCCCGCATTCCGTGCGGCATCCACCACGTCGTCACTGTAACCGCCGTCTACCGAAACCCAGATCACCGTATATTCCGCCTTCTCGCCCATCTGCTCTTCCTCTCCCTTCGGCATTTCCTTCTTCGACGCCTCTATCTCCGTCCATGCCCGTTCCTCTTCATCCAGAACCTGCAAAATATGGTTCTGCAGGGCATTCAGCGGAATCGTGATCGCGATGCCCCCGCCTTTATGGCGAAAATGAAGCTGCTTATACAACATCTCAAATACGGTCTTAACCTGGCTTTTAGGCAGTACCGCCCCCGAAAGAAGCCTGGTAGTCCCCCGCATTCCGAAAATATCCATCATCTCCGAAGGAGCCGTTCCTTTTCCCCTGAACTGAAAGCAGACCGGCACATTCATGGAATCAAAAAGTTCCTCCAGTTTCCGCTGATCCTCTTCCTTCGTGATCGTAAGGAGCAGTCTTGGAACCACCTGTGGCTTTATATTATCTGTCATGTTACTAACCGTGCCTCCTCTTCATGATACCATTCATTCTCCGCTCATCTGCATTGTAGATGCTCTGGCAGGTCTTTTTATTCAAGATCCACAATAAGATCTTCGATCGCCTGAATCGGCTGCTTTACCACCTTGGCCTTACGGGCCGATACGACTCCCATACACTGGATTGCGATCAACGGTGCCAGCGCCACCAGCGCCACGATACCGAAGGCATCCGCCACCACATTGCCGCCCACGGCCGTACAGGCTCCCATGGCCAGCGGCAGCAGGAACGTGGAAGTCATGGGACCGCTGGCAACGCCGCCGGAGTCGAAGGCGATACCGACGAAAACAGGAGGTACCAGTCTGCTTAAAATAAAGGCAAGCGTATAACCGGGAATGATGATCCAGTAGATGCTGACTCCTGTCAGCACGCGCACCATGGAGAGCGCCACCGCGCAGGCCACACCTGCCGAGAGCGCGGCGTTCATCATCTTAAAAGATACGTTACCGCCCGTGATCTCCTCTACCTGCTCATTCAAAACCTGCACTGCAGGTTCGGCTTTGACAATATAATAACCGATAATAATCCCCACCGGAATCAGCGCCCATTTAAAACTGCTGTCCGCAATACCGCTGCCCAGCAGGCTTCCCACAGGAGCAAACCCCACATTCACACCTGTCAGGAAAAGGATCAGTCCCAGCACCGTATAGATAAATCCGACCGCCATTCTCTGTACCTGACGTTTCCGGTAGATCTTTCCCCGCAGCTGAAACAGCAGGAACACACCGATCACCGGCAGAATACTGCTCAACACCTCCCGCACATAATCCGGAATCTCTGCTGCAAACTCCCGCACTACGTCCTGCGTCGTCACCAGCTCCGGTATCTCCACCGCCGTGTAAACCGCCTCTGTGGGGTGGTAGAAAATACCCAGCAGCAGCACCATCAGAATCGGTCCCACACTGCACAATGCAATCAAACCGAAGCTGTCATTGCTTCCTTCTTTATCGCTCCGCGCAGCGGAAAGGCCCACACCCAGCGCCATGATGAAAGGCACCGTCATCGGGCCGGTGGTCACACCGCCTGCATCAAAGGCCACCGCAATAAAATCCGACGGCGTCAGACATGACAGGACAAACACCAATATGTACAGGATCGCCAGCAGCAGGGATAATCTTACCTTAAACACAATACGCAGCAGCGCGATCACCATAAAGATTCCCACGCCCACCGCCACGGTCAGGATCAGCACCATATTCGGAATCGCCGACACCTGATTCGCCAGCACCTGCAGATCCGGCTCCGAGATCGTGATGATGGCTCCCATGATAAAGCAGACCGCCGCCATCAGTACGATGCTGCTGCTCTTGACCAGCCTGCCGCCGACACCCTGTCCCAGCGGCGTCATCGCCATCTCCGCCCCCAGCTGGAAAAGCCCCATTCCCATGATCAGAAGAAAAGCCCCCGTCAGAAACAACACCAGCGTACTGATCTCCAGCGGCACCAGCGTCACGCTTAAGACCAGAACAATCATCGTGATCGGAAGCACGCTTGAAAGGGATTCCTTCGTCTTTTCTTTCAGTTTCTCATTCATCTGTTATCAATATCCTCCCTTCCGTGCAGATAGCCTGCCAGATAAACTCTATTCATTATCCTACAGAAAAATCCGTAGAAAAGAAATAAAAAACCGTGTTAAGAAGTTGTTAAAAAATCAGGACAGTGAAAAACTTACTTTTCTCTGTCCTGATTTCCGGCATTTCTTATCTTCTGTCTTCGAGCCCTGCAATCCTTATTCATCCTCCCCGATATCCTGTGACGCCGCCACTGCTGATACAACAGACGACACTACCGCGATCACCACGGGAATCAGAACCACTACAAATCCTCCTGCCAGTAACATAAATCCCATAACAAAACCTCCTGGTTAAATTCCTGTCTTTTACGCCTGCTGCCTGATCTCTTTACCGCATCAATATCCATGAGGGCAGCTCTCAGAATACTGAACCGCGCTTTTTGCTCCAGAAATATCATACCAGATTATTGAAACCGTGTAAAGTTCGCGTTGCGCGGAATTTTCATTTCGGCCGTCATTTTAGCCGCCCTTCTATGCAGTCATTAAATATGCAGGTATAAAAAAAGAAGTGCTGAACCTGATCAACACTTCTCATTTCATACGATAGTAAAAACGGAGAAAGAGGGATTTGAACCCTCGCGCCGCGTAAACGACCTACACCCTTAGCAGGGGCGCCTCTTCAGCCTCTTGAGTATTTCTCCACAGTCTGAACTATCCTCTACCAATATGAAACTGTGCGTTCCACAACAACGCAAAATTTATTATACCTAAAGCATTCCCATTTGTCAATCTTTTATTGCCCTGAAATCACCGAAATTTCCAGAAATTTTTTTGACACCATCAATGTGTGGCGCCGCCCGTCACTTTAATGTCCTTCTCAGTGTCCACGACCGCCTCAATCGCCGCCGTGATCGCTTCCACCATCATATCCTGCGACATGGAAGGCATATTCTTCTTATCCACTGCCTGCTGCGGCAGGAAAGGGATATGGATAAAGCCGCTGCGTTTCCCGGGATATTTGACCGCCAGCAGATGACATACACCATATGTCACGTGATTACACACAAAAGTGCCCGCCGTGTTGGATACAGACGCCGGAATGTTCCGCTCCCGGATCCGCTGCACCATCGCCTTGATCGGCACCGTCACGAAATAGGCCGCCGGTCCGTCTGCATATATGGGTTCGTCAACGATCTGGTTCCCCGCATTGTCCGGAATCCGGCAGTCGTCCACATTGATCCCCACACGCTCCACCGTGATATCCGGCCTGCCGCCTGCCTGTCCGACCGACAAAACCACATCCGGATCGTATCCGGCGATCGCCTCGTCGATCACCCGGAGGGATTGATGACAGACCGTCGGAATTTCCAGCTTTATAATCTTTGCGCCGCCGATCGTATCGGGCAGTCTCTTCACCGTCTCGATCGCCGGATTGACCTCCTCCCCGCCGAACGGGTCAAATCCGGTAACCAGTATTTTCATGACTCTTCCCCTTCCTGCAGAGAACAGTACTGCACAGCGGCTGTCTCATACAGATCGTTCCCCCGGGCGTCAATCACCACGATCACGGGAAAATTCTCCACTTCCAGCCTGCGGATCGCCTCTGTGCCAAGGTCGTCGTATGCGATCACCTCGGATTTTTTGATCGACTTCGAGAGCAGCGCCCCGGCGCCGCCCACTGCTGCAAAGTATACCGCCCCGTTCCTTACGACGGCTTCTTTCACGGCCACGCTCCTTCTGCCTTTGCCGATCATACCGGCCATCCCCATATCCAGCAGCGCCGGCGTATATTTGTCCATACGGCTGGCAGTAGTCGGCCCTGCGGAACCGATTGGCCTGCCTTCCCGCGCCGGAGACGGCCCCATATAATACAGGATGTTGCCCTGCATCGCAAGCGGAAGCCCTTCTCCCCGCTCCAGCGCTTCCTGCATTCTCTTATGGGCCGCATCTCTTGCCGTGTAGATCGTCCCGGTTATATACACATAGTCACCGGCCCGCAATCCGCTGGCCGTTTCCCTGTCCATGGGTGCCTTGATATGTTGTTCCATACTGTAGTTACCTTTCCCGCTGTCTGTCGCTCTCTTCTTTCTCACAGCACTCTCACCGCATGTCTGTTCACATGGCAGCAGATATTTACCGCCACCGGCAGTCCCGCTATATGTGTCGGGTAAGTATTGATGTTCACCGCCAGCGCCGTCGTCGTACCGCCCAGGCCGCCGGGGCCGATGCCGGTCTGATTGATCTTCTGCAGCATCTCCTCCTCCAGCTCCTTCACATACGGAATCTCCGAGCGCTGGTTCACCGGTCTTGTCAGCGCCTTCTTGGCCAACAGTGCACACTTCTCAAAAGTGCCGCCGATTCCCACACCCACCACCATCGGAGGACATGCATTCGGCCCGGCGTCCTTAACTGCCGTCAGAATTGCCTTTCTGACACCCTCGATACCGTCCGCCGGTTTGAGCATAAAGACGCGGCTCATATTTTCACTGCCGAATCCTTTCGGAGCCACCGTGATTTTCACCTGATCGCCGGGTACCATCTCATAATGGATCACTGCCGGCGTATTATCCTTCGTATTTTCCCGAAGGATCGGGTCTTTGACTACAGATTTGCGAAGATACCCTTCTGTGTATCCCTGTCTGACGCCCTCATTGACTGCTTCTTCCAAAAGTCCGCCCTCAAAATGTACATCCTGTCCGATCTCCATCAGGATCACCGCCATTCCGGTATCCTGACAGATGGGAATCATATCCTCACCCGCGATCTTGAGATTCTCCTGAAGCTGGCACAGAATCTGCCTGCCCAGAGGCGCCTTCTCCGTCCGGGCTGCTTCTTCCATCGCCTCCGCCATATCACCGGCCAGAAAATGATTGGCCTCGATACACATTTCCTTAATGCTCTGCGTGATATCCGCAACGTCTATATTCCGTACCATGCTGTTATAACCTGTCCTTACCTTGTTGTGATCCGGGCTGCCCAATCCGCACATGCCTCATGTGCAGCACTATACTGTAGCAGCGTTTGACAGCCGCATGAACGCGTCCGCCTGTCTGTCACGTACTATAACTGTACCATACTGCGGCATTGTGCTCATCCCGTGATCTGTGCTCTGATTGTTTCCAGTTCCTCCTGCGTTGCCTCCTGCGGTTTCCAGCCGATCTTCTGACCGTCATCCCGATATCTGGGAATCAGGTGCATATGAAAATGAAATACGGTCTGCCCCGCCAGCTCGCCGTTGTTCTGCACCAGATTAAACCCTTCACATCCAAGCCGCTGCGTCATCTGTGTCGCCATCTTTTTGGCCAGCTTCATCACTTCCCCTGCCGTCTCCTCCGGCAGTTCATAAAGATCTGCATAGTGTTCCTTCGGCAGGATCAGGGCATGTCCCTTCGATGCCGGCCCCAGATCCAGGATCACCCGGAACTTATCGTCTTCATACAAGGTCTTAGAGGGAATCTCCCCGTTCGCGATCTTACAGAAAATACAGTTTGTGTCTTTCATACTCGTCTCCCTTCACCGCTTTATATCCCGCCTACTTTGCTCCTGCGGGCTGTACGCCGAACAACAGCACCTGATCCAACGCTCTCAGAATCTTGAAATCCCCCTTCATCCGCATATCGCCCGCCATGAAAGAGGCCTGGAATGTGCTCTTACCGGCAATGATATTCTCCATCGTGGTTCTTGAGAGCTGCACTTCCACGTCTACCCGATTGCCCTCTCCATAATAGCACTGCAGATTTGAGCCGTTGATCTCTATGATCAGAGGCTGCTTCTTCCCTTCAATGGTCAGCTTATAGCCTGCCGCCACTCCCGGCTGCGGTTTAAAATGTCCCTGAATATCCCGCAGGAATTCTTCCGGATCATCCCGCTCACTGCTGCCCATCAAGTCGCGGAACATGCTTGCCAGCTCCTGAATATCCGCTTTCTGCCGCTGCACATACGTGTCGTCGGAGACGAACTGGGACAACTGCTCCGACTCCTGCGGTGTGAAATTGATATTCTTCGTGATTGCAACCTTCTGCTTCACAGCCTGATTGCTGGCCGGAAGACAGGGCAGCTTCTGGTTAATCGTGCGGTACAGATTCTCCGCCTTTTTCTCTATGATGCGGATATATTCCTCATTGTCCTCCAGCATGGACGTATCCGCTATATAACCGCAGATCCCGCTGCACGGACGCCCGCCCAGAATCTCCCAGGCCGTGGCAAGATTCAGCTTCCCTTCCCGCTCCCCGTAAGTGGTGGACATGACAATAGGGCACATGTAGATCTGGCTGATCACTTCCTTATCTCCATACAGCCAGCAGGAATCCAGGAACTGGTACATATAGCCGCCGATCCCGTACCACTCCACCGTACTGCCAAGGATAACACCGTCGGCCTCTTTAAGACTCTGCGGCAGCGTTGTGATACTGTTCTTCAGATCATACAGATGAAAGGTCTCCACCGTAACGCGGAGTTCTTCCAGCACTTCCTTCATTTTATTCAGGACAAAAAGCGTCGGATCGTCCATCAGTCCCCGCCCACCATAATAAATATTAATCTTCATCCTAATCTCCATCCTTTCCTGTTCTGCTCTGTTATGAAGGCAGATCTATCGTTTTATGAAGCCCGTTTGCCGATAAAACTAAAAACTGCTGCCAGCGCAAATCCCATAAGTACGCCTCCGATGTGCGCCGCGTTATTGACATTTGAGCTTGTAAATCCGCAATAGAGTGAAAAAGCGATCACAAAAGCCACCCGGCCTGCCGACAGGGATTCCAGCCTGCCGCGGTGGAGGATCACCAGAAGCAGCAGCGCTCCCTGCACGCCGAAGACAGCACCGCTTGCTCCCACCGAACTGTAATAATCGTTCCGCAAAAGCTCGTATCCCATGGACAATACATCACCGGCAATGCCCGAAAGCAAATAGAGTACGGCGTACCGCAGATGTCCAAGTTTTCTCTCCACGATCTCTCCCACATAATACAGGACGATCATGTTGCTGAAAAGATGTCTCACGTCTGTATGCAGAAACATGGAAGTGACCAGCCGGTAATAAGACTCATCCTCTATGAGAAATGCGACGCCGGATGCACCCTTATTATATAACATTTCCCCGGTAAATGTACATATCAGAAATACGATCACATTGACTGCCACAAGACAAATATTGACCCAGGGCAGATTTTTGACCAGGCTCCAGTCCCTGACTCTTTCCGTCCCGACATCGTTCCCATATGCCATGTCATCACTGCCCCGGTCCGCACCATACGCCGCACCGCCGGTGTTGTATGACATTCCTTCTCGTCCTGCCTGATCGGGCTGTAACAAAAAAGCTTCCAGAATCCCCTTCCATCCGTAGAAATCGCTTACCTGATCCTCATAAATGAGCAGCCTGTTGATCCTCGTGTCGATCACCCAGCAGAAACAGTCGTCCGCGCACAGCTGTCTCGCTTTTTCCGTGTCATCGCTCAGGATCAGAGAAAGCAGATGTACCTCCTCATTCCCTTTGTCATGCATGAACTGTATGATCTTTTCCTTTAAATGCGCATACTGATCCAGAGAAATATACAGCCCCGGTCTGTAATCAATAACATGGATGACCGTCACCGCCTGATATTCCTTCCGGTAATAAAAAGTAAACTCCGGAAGATTCGACGGAACCTTATCATATCCGTTTCCCGTAAAAAGATGTTCGATCTGCTTCGATATCATGGCATACTCCAATGCTCCGCTTAGATGTAGCTACGTTTTCTCACCTATATGAGGGTATCATTTTCAGTATGCTGTGTCAAATATTACCGATAGCAGTAATTCAAACTCCCAAACCGGATCTCATCCCCCGGCTCTATCTCCACCGTCTCCTGCGGCTGCATACGCAGCCCGTTCTTGTAGGTGCCGTTCATGGAATTCATATCTGTCAAAAACACTTTGTCCCCCTGCCTGTCAAATCTGGCATGAATCCTGCTGACAGACTGGTCCGGCAGCACATGGTCGACACAGCCGGCCATTTTCCCGATCGTGCATGGGAACTGTTTCAGCTCGATGTGCCGCTTGTTTCGCCGGTCCACGGCATACAATTTATACTCTGCCGCCCTGCTCTCATCAAAAAAGATCGTGTTGCCGCAATAGTCCATTTCCTGCTCCTGCGTCGACGCTCCCGCACCGGAACACACGTCACGCGCGCAGCCGCTGTTGCCGGACTTTGAACCGTATCCATAAGATGTACTGTCACGCATCACCGGCTCATACAGCATATCCAGACTCATATCACGGTTGATGACACCGCCCAGCAAAATATTGTCCGCGCCGGGCATACTGCCTGCTGTCCTCTCCGCGCCCTTACCGTGCGTCTCATTGGAGCGTTCCCGCGGCCTTTCATTCGGTGCTCCATACGCAGTTCCATCCACCATCCCCGCAAACGCTTTCTCAAACGCCTGCTCTCCCGCTTCCCTGACCTGATCCGCCGACGCCTGTTTCTTTCTGCCCCCTCTGATCATGCCCCACAGACTGGCCAGAAAACAGAAACCCAGCACAGCCATGATGCCATACAATGCAATCTCTTCCTCCTGCACCAGCTCATACATGTTATATACCGCCGCCGCACCCCCTGTGCCAAGCGCAGACAGCACCGCAAATACAGGATAAAACAGGCTTCTCTTCTCTCCTGCCCGCTCTTCCTGCGGCCGTGTCTCCAGCGCAGCCGCCTCCATCATCCCGCAGCTCTCCGCTTCGTCTTTGACCCGGCCATCCGGCCAGATTTCCACCCTGTTCTGGTCTCCGCTTACTACGCTCTTTTCCGGCTGCTCCAGCTGCACATCATCCCCGGTCTGCGCTCTCTCCTCCAGAATCTGCAGCGCATCCTCTATCAAAAAATGCGACTCCCCCACCATATCGCAGATCCGGTACATTTTTTCTGCCAGCTGCCTGTCTTCCCCGTCAATATGCTCCAACAGAAAATTCATCAACGGTTCACAGGCTTCCCTGCCCGTCACCTGATAATCCGGATAATACAGTCCGATATACTTCTGCGTGGAGAAATCATAGTAAATATGTTCCGGCAGCAGCACCAGCCCGGCCTCCTCCATAAAAAAGCCCGCCAGTTTGTCACAGATCCCATGAATCTGCCGCAAAAGATCCCTTACCTGCTCATATGACATCTTTGTACTCTGATACAGATTCTTGAGGGTGGTCCGCGAACTGATATCATAGTAGTAATATGTAACCCCGTTAATGTGCCTGACCGAACACCTGAGAATCTCCCTGATCTTATCCGATGTCAGTATCTTATACTGATAGCTTCTGGCCGCGGCCTCCTGACCACATTGCAGTATCATATAATTGTGTTTGTAATCTTTAAAATATTTCGCTTCTAACATACCTGCCCCCTGTTCTTTATTTTTCTTATAAATGATGATATTCCTACGCTCTACCTGTACGCAAATCGCTATATCCCTTTGCTTTACGCAGTCACAATTCGTTATGCGATTAGCTCTACCTGCTCCTACTCCGCAAACAAATTCTCCACCCACCTGCTCTTACGTATTATATGCGTAGGATTGATGATCTGCGCCCTTGCCTGGGTACGAATTTTCCACCCTTCTTTGTCATACATGGTATAAAGCGACCGGATCGGCACCCTCACCTGACACTCTCCTGTCACACTGGTCACGTGCCCGTTTCTGTCCACGCTTCCATGCACCTCCCCTGTGCCGAAATATTTCTTCCCGAACTGTTCCTGAATATGCGCATTGATGTACGGCACCACATTGTCGTCATCCTTCTGGATACTGCCCCGGAAGCAGACCGCGTAGGCATCCTGAAAAAGTACGCATTTATCATAAGAATAAAAGGCCAGATAGATCAGAAACACAAAGACAAACACCGTCCACGAAACGACAAAGGACGCCTCCACTGTCATATAGCCGCCGCTCTTTTTCCTCAAACCCTTTGCCACATTTCTTCTCAAAGCCACATCACAACCCCCATTCCCATCAACAAAAAAGGCACAAAGGGCACTTCTCTGTCAGTCGATATCTTCCGCACCGCCAGCAGGATCAATACCACTGCCGATTCCGCCATCAGCCCCACCAGCAGGATCAGAAAGCACCGCCGCAGTCCCGTAAAAAGCCCGATCATTACCAGAATCCACCCGTCCCCGTAGCCAACCTTTTCCGCGGTCAGCAGACTGAGCAGCCAGAATGCCGCCCCCGGCAGCACCGATAAAACGACCGCCGGCCACTTTTCCTCCCCAAACGCCCCTGCCACGTGCAGCAGCACCGCAAACAGAATGCCGGCCCAGACAGGCACCAGCGGAATCTCCTTTTTGATACCGTCAGACACGGCGCACACACCCAGCAAAAGAAATAACACGATCTCTATCCACATTTTGAACACACCCCTTTTTCATGTACCTCCGATAAAGGCACCGTATAAATCGTCCGTTTCAGCCCGGAGCACTGAATCCTGCTGTGATACCGGTTCCCCTGCGACGTGATATAGACCTGTCCCTGCGCCAGTTCTCCGTCGCAGAGCTCGCAGGGATGGTATTTCGCCCCCGAAGGATTCCTTCTGTCGGTCACCGCCTCCACAGAGACCATTTCCACCGAGGGATTCAGGTAAGTACAGTTGCGGTTCACATGATAGACCGTTCCTGCCTTCGTGATATATACCATCGGGTCTTCCTCTTTGAGGTCACTGACATACCTGGTTACGTCATAGCCGGTCCACGCCCTGCCGTAATAGCGCTGCCGCATGGTAAACCCGGGAAACCCCATCAGCTCCGCAAAAGGTTTCACCCGGTAAGATACCTGCAGGTCGATGATATCTCCTTCCTCCATCACGGAAGACCCGGCAAGCGATACGCCCCCTGCGCCGCCCACAACGCAGGATTGTTCCAGATATTCCCGGCCCGTATATTCCAGAATCTGTCCTCTGGCATACAGGCTCGTCAGGGCCGCACCGGCCAGACTGTCCGGCAGCACGCCGCCTGCACTCTTCTCATAGACATATCCGGCAAAGGCCATCTTATTACCCGTCTGATGCAGCGCTGCATTCACCCGGCTCTGCGTTCCGATCATACTCACCGCAAACAGAATATTGATGACCGCAAACAGGAAGAACGGGAGCACAAAGGCCGCCTCCAGCGTCATGGATCCCCTGCTGCGAAAGATGATCAAAGATACCCTCTTTAGCAGCCTGCAGCGTGATAGAATATTTTGACCACCTTGACTTGTATCAAGATTTGCCCGGAGAGAATGTGCTGTCGATTTTTTAGAGTTATGCTGCTTTGACTGTAAAAAGGGCATCTTTGATCACCTCCCGATTGCTAATAAAACCCATAAAGTCTTGTCATCTCATACGCGTACCCGAATCTGCTGGAGACAGACAGCCCCGCCTCATAAGTATCAAAACAGGCATCCATCCGGAATGCCGCATTTCCCGGCGTCCTGCGGATATCCATCTCCATGATGTCCATGGCACGGAACGTTCTTTTCTCCTGATTCTGCAGAAAAACCATGATCTGCAGATATTCTTTGTAGTTGAGTCCTCTGCCGCCGCTGTCCGCCGTCAGGCTTCCCCGTATGTTTTTCAGGCTGTTAATGCCCGTCTTCCAGTCCGCCGCCGTCTTCATGATGGGGACTCTGCCGCCGGAAAGAAGGGTCTTTACGTCCTGCAGGCTTTCCACATAGGCCCATGCAAACAGGATCGTATAGGCCACCGGCTCTAAAAGCGCCGGACAGGCCAGCACCGCCGCCAGCGCACCGGCTGCCGCGTGCGCTTCGGCCACCTTCGCGGAATCCGAGAGAATATAGATCACATTGGCCACCTCCCGCCAGCGCAAAAGCCGTTTGGCCACATATTCCAGATTCTGCCAGTCCACATTTTTGCCCGCCAGAATATATTCTATCTGGTATTTCAGCAGCGACTTCTCCATTTCCTCCCCGTAATACCCGCACTTTTCAAACAGATACACCTGAAAGACCAGCTCATTCGGCTCCCCGGTCAACGACGCCGCCTCCCTGCACATACCCGTGCCCTGCATCCGGCTCCGATGAGAAATATACTGATTGGCGTCAACCTTCACCGCCGAAACCGACGACGCATCTTCCAGCACCATGTTCAGCACGCCTATACTGCGTGTCGCATTGGCCGCGTCTGCCGGATTGTCCAGCGGCACTTCCTCGAAGACGCCCTCCTCCACTTCCTCTACGGGGCGCCCGATCTCCTCGATCTCGGCCTCATAGCGCGACCGTTCCGCTCCCACATCCCGCGATTCCAGCCCGTACTTATCAATCTCCGACGTTCCAAGACTGATCTTCTCCAGAACGGCGCCCAGCGGATAATCCGACATACGATCGGTGACCTGCCGTTTCAGCACGCTTCCTCCCTCATCGGATGCAATGGAGTACTGCCCGATACGAACCTGATCCGTCGTCATGGCCAGAAAATCCCTGACGCCTGGACCGCTCCAGAGACCGCCCTCCGGCCGCAGGTTTTTCTGCATATAATTCTTAAGATGAGCCTCCGTATTCCCGATATCTGCATGGCTTCCCCCATAGGACATATCCACGAACAGCAGATCATACTGCTCAAGCAGCTCCCTGTGGTACTCCGCCAGTACCGAATTCATGCCGATATCCGCCACGCACTCGAATTTCATGCGGATGGCACTGATCCGTGCCCCTTCTATCACTGTGAATACAAGGGACAGGATCAATGTAAGGGATAACGTCAGAAATACGGTTATGTATCCCTTCCTCATGACATTACCGTGTTGCTGTCCTTGGTGATCTTCTCAAAAACCTTTTCCACCAGTGACCGCAGCTGTGTCTTGAAGATGATGACCAGTCCGATCAGCACCACGATGATCAGAATGATCTCCACCGTTCCCAGACCTTCCTCTTCCCGCAGAAAATCCCGCAGATCCTTTAGATTATTCTTTTCTCTTCTTTTTAACATCTTTTTTCCTCCTGTTAATTGTCTATTTGCATCATACCGCTTCCCGAAAAGTCCGATATCCCGTCCCGCCTACACCATAAAGGAAAAATAGGCCGGAATCATAATGATCACCATCACGATACATAACATCATCATCATCGGCAGAAGCAGTTTTGTGCCGGCTTCCTCGCCCAGCTTCTTTGCCAGGCCCTTTCTCTCTGCAAAAGCGTTATCCGCTTCCTGCCGCAGCACCCGTAACAGATCGTTGCTGCCTTTGCGCAGATTCTGCGACAGCAGTGTGCCAAGCTTCATGTAAGACTGCACCTGACACCGCCTGCCGAAATGGTCGTAGGCCTCTTTCTCCGACCGTCCGCTCTGCAGTTCATAACAGGCCATCAGTATTTCCTCATACGCATACCGTTTTCTCTCCTTTTGCTGCTTCTTATAGTCCTCTCCCATCTTGAAAAAGGCATTGCGGATCGTCATGCCGGCCCCCATATACAACGCCAGCTTGTTGACGATCTCCGGATAATCCAGCAGAAGTTCCCTTCTGCGGCTCTCCAGCCTTCTGTCCGGCTCTCTGCTTTTCGCCCAGTAAAGGAAGGCGGCGGCCGTCAGAACCAGCAACAGCAGATAGCCGCTGCCGTCCTCTATGATCTCTTTCCAGACGATCGGCACGGACTCCACACTTTCCGGCAGGATCATCCTATCCGTGTTCTTCGTCCGTTCCTCCTGCAGATGCAGCAGCTCCTCCAGCCTGCTCCGGAACAGTTCCTGTTTCGTGTAGAGCTTTGGGTTCACCCGCACGTACATCTGGTGATCCCAGGTCCACTCCTCATACCGGAAATGTGCCGACAGCGCCACCACTGCCCCTTCCCGGAGTTCTTCATTATGCACCGTCCCATCCGTGTTGACGATGGAATAACTGTCACTCTCCCAGGATATGTCAAAAGGAACTCCTTCCATCTTCGTTACCAGATCCAGATGTGTGCGCACGTCCTCCAGCGTCTCATTCTCGCCCCGGATCACCTCCGGTAGCTTCCTCACTGCCTTTGTATACAGGCTTTCCGCTTCTTCTTTCGTATATTTCCTTTCTTCCACAATGTACGCAAAGATCTCCTCCTCATTTCCCTCTGCCTGTGCCGACAGCGCCACCGGAAATTTTCCCTCCCCGTATGCATTTCTCTCCACATAGTTTCCGTCCCGCAGAAGCGGGCTGCCGTGCGCTGCAATCCACACCGCCAGACAGACCACCGTTCCCGCAAAGATCATCATAAGCAGCAGACTGTACTGTGCCACATAATACTCCTGTACCTGTGTCTGCACCGCCACTTCCGGCCGCAGCGTACGCAGCTTATTCCCCAGCTGCCGCCTGTACATGTCCCACTGCCAGTTCTTCCTGCGTCCCGCCTGCTTCTGCTGCCTCCCCTCTCTCTTTCGCAGCAGATATGCCGCCATCCTCTGAAACGGCCCTTTCCCCTTCTCCCGCCATGACACAAGCCACAGCGTCACATATCCGCCCAGTATACCGCCATACAGATAAATCATTTCTCCATCCCTTTCTCCAAACAGACCTAACCGCGTTGTTTCTTCACCTTTTTTCGTTAAACCTCGATCTCCACGATCCGCTTCGACAGCCTGTACGCTGCCCCGTAGAATCCCAGGCACACCGTCATCACCGCCACACCCACCGGATTATGATACAGCACGTCGAAGAAACCTCTGGACGTACTGCTCACATACAGGATGATCAGGAAAGGTACCGCATTCATGATCCGCTGCTCCATCTTCTTCGCGCTGACCATCAACTGGATCTCCTTGTCCGTCTCGATCTTCTGCTCGATCACTGCCGCCGTTTTGGCCAGGATGTCCGTCATATTCCCGCCGCTCCTTTTGGCAATATAGAATACATCCGCAAACTGCATGATATCCGGTTCATGGCTCCGCATCCCCAGACTGTACAGCAGCTTTTCCAGCACCACATTGTTCTCCAGTCCCGCCATGATATACCGTATTTCCACACAGATCAGCCCTTTTGCCCCGTAAAGCATCTCCATATCCCGGTAAGACTCCCGGAAGGCATTTTCGATGGAATATCCCGCTTTCTGATTGGCCGCTACCGAAAGAACCATATCCTTGAACTGGATGCCAAGCTCCTGTCTCTGCTTTTTTGCCAGTTCCTTCTTCTTGTCTTTCAGAAAAAGAAAAAATACAGGCGTCAGACACAGGCAGGCGACCAGCGAATGATAAAAGAAATATCCGATCATCGCCACCACCGCTGCTCCTTCCAGTGCATACAGCATTCCTTCCCGGCCCTGCAGCCGGTACTCACCGTAGTCCGGCGGACTGTAATTTTTCGACATAAGTCAACTCTCCCTTCTTCCGCAATGTTCCGGCCACCCTGCCCGCCGCATCCTCCCCCGTCTCTTCGAACTGATACAGCGGCTTTAACAAAATCCTGTCATCTTCAAATCCGAGTACCTCCGTGATCTCCAGCACTTTCCGCGACCGATCCCGCAGCCGTCCCAGATGAACGATGATGTCCACTCCCGATGCAATCTGCTGGCGGATCGCCGTCAGCGGAATCTCCATGCCCATCAATACCATATTTTCCAGACGGATTAACATGTCTTTTGAACTGTTGGCATGTCCCGTGGACATGGAACCGTCATGCCCGGTATTCAGGCACTGCATCATGTCAAAAGCCTCCCCGCCCCTGACTTCGCCGACGATGATCCGATCCGGTCGCATACGCAGGCTGGTTTTGATCAGATCTCTGATCGTGATCTCACTGCAGCCTTCCACATTGGCGTTACGCTTCTCCATCCGCACCAGATTGGGCAGTCCGAGAATCTGCAGTTCGGCATTATCCTCGATCGTAATAATGCGTTCTTCCTGCGGAATGTAATACGACAGGGCATTTAAAAAGGTCGTCTTGCCGGAACCCGTGCCGCCGCTGATCATAATATTGTATTTTGCCTGCACCAGCTTCTGCAGCCATGCACACACTTCCACGGTGACCGAACCGAAAGCGATCAGATCTTCCATCATGATGGGCTTGTCCGGGAATCGCCGTATCGTCACAACAGGCCCGTTCAGCGCCACCGGATCCAGAACGATATTGACCCGGGAACCGTTGCGCAGTCTGGCATCCACGATCGGCGACGCCTCGTTGACCACCCTGTTGCAGTCCGCCACGATCTGCTGGATCACATTCTGCAACTGTTCCCTGCTCTCAAACTTAAGTTCGCTCCGATACAGCCGCCCGTCCTTTTCCAGAAATATATGATCCGGCCCGTTGATCATGATCTCCGTAATGCGGGTATCGTCTACCAGATCCTGCAGCACATCCAGCTTGCGGATCGCATGGAACAGTTCCCGCCTCAGCTGCTCCCGCTCCTTCAAAGAAAGCGGCGCCGTCTTGCTCTCTCTTGTCAACAGTTCATCGATCAGTTCCTGTATCTGTGCATCTGTTTTTTCGGTGGCATAGTCGATGCTCTCCGCCAGCCGTTCCCGCAGTCTCTTCTTCCGCTCTTCCCTATTTTCCATACAAATCCTCTCTGATAATCGCTTTCACATAGCCGGCCAGCTCCCCATGTGTCATCAATTCCAGATTCACCGGCACTTCTTTAAAGATCGGGAAACGGCATTTCACCGTTCGTTCCGCCACCTCCTCCAGTTCATAGAATTTCAAAATCTGCTCGTACTGGTTCAGTTTGGCCACCGCAAAGCTGTCGTCGCGTGTGATGGTGTAGATTTTGTAGCATTCTTTCAGCAGATCAAACAGACCGCTCATACCGTCGTCCAGATCCAGAATGATGTATTCATACTCACCGATTGATGCGATGTTCCTGCACAGCTCCAGCCACTGCCGCCCGTCCGTCTCCCACAGCTCCGTCTGCGACTGCATCGGCGGCACATAGTCCAGGCCGTTGATATTCTGTATGATGGCCGGAAGATGCAGCGCCAGTTTTTCTTTGTCACACCGGAAATAATACATAACATCTGTTACATCCGCCAGAAACTCGCGTCCCAGCAGCTGTCCGAACCCGGAATAACACTCGAAATTAAAATATAACACCCGATGTTCTTTTGACAGCATCTGTCCCATCGTCAAGGCGAATGTCGTCTGCAGGCATCTCTTGACCGGAGAGTATATGCCGATCAGCTTTACTTCCGTCCCGGTGGCCTCTCCCGTTCTCCGCCAGTCAGATAACCCCTCCGCGGACTCGATCAGCATCGCCACGATCGTCTCCGGACTTTGAAATTTGCTGATATACAGTGCCGGTCTGTCATCACCCTGCTCCTCCCTCTTTGGCGGCCCGCTCTCGCACATGTCGTTCTCCTGCAGGATAAACATCTGCACGACCTGCTCTCTGACATACTCCGCACGCAGCAGCTCCAGTGCGCTTTCCGCGATCAGCAGGATCGCTATCTCCTCCTCTTCCATAAATTTCTCCAGCTCCTCCACCTTTGTAAACAAGTGCAATGCATACGGAAGCCTTATCTTCTCCAGCATATATTCCGCCATCCTGAGTGCGTAAGCCTCCTCCATATCACAGATTGCAAAAATCTTCTGTTTCAAATCAGTCCTCCTATTCTGAGCGCCGTTCCCAGCAGGACAGCGATCGTAAAATGTATCTTGTTGCTGTGGTAAGCCTCATTGTCCTGCCGCAGATCTTCTCCGTACAGCTCCCATCGTCTGCTCTTTGCCACTGCCGATGCATAGGAGAGCAGACAGATCAGCCTTTCTCTTCCGTTTCGTTCTACAAGCAGTTTCACAACGGACATTGCCGCTGCAACTACAAATATAGTTAATAAAACTGCAATAAATTCTTTCACCGCCAGAAAACTGCCCGTCATAATGAGCACTTTGATGTCGCCGGCGCCCAGCGTTCCAATCTTAAACAGGGGATACATCAGCAGAAATGCAAGAAACATAGAAATGACCGAATGAGATAACCCTGGACCATACGGCTGACTGCCAGCCAGCCCTGTCAAAATACCGACTGCGATAAATCCATTGGGTATATGGTCTGTCTTCAGATCTGCAAACGCTGCAAGAATCAGCAGAAGAAACAGTAATGATTGATAATAACTCAGTCCAATAAAAACACCTCCTTACATAAATGATTCTGACTCAATGAAATATTATGGGATGAAGTTCCCGATGCCTGTCCGGCAGGAGAGTAAAGCACTGCTTCACATAGAATTTCTTGAGTTGTGAATTGAATTATACCCACAACCGAACTACTTGTCCAGTAGTATTCTTCAAAAATATCATTTTTGTGAAAATGCTACAACATTTTGAAAAAATGAATCCCGTAAAGTACGACAACCCCAGGAAATCCAAGGAATCCGGATGTCAAAACCGTCAGCGGATTTATGCCTACCGCAAAAGATAACTGCTGTGATTCTAAAAAATAATTGACAAAATAGATCCCCACCGTTCCCATCACTGCACGCAGAATGAAGTTCACCAGCCACTCCACCTTCCTGCCCAGCGCCCCTATGATCAACACGATCAGACACACTCCCAATATTGCCAGCATACCATTCATATTCTCCATCCTGCTCCCTGTCCTTTCCCGGATTCTCATACTTATACCGAACAAATGCCTCTGTTATTTCTGCCACAGTACCGCATCGACTCTGGTTGTTTTCCCCACAATATAAATATGCATGGCATGTTCTGGAAATTACATGAATATTTTTCCAATTCTTACCTATACTTTATAGTAAACGTGATACAACAATGCATTTTGCATGGATTGTGATCAGAACTCCGGACAGGAAAAATATCAGAAAGGCAGGGCATCCCTATGAGAGTACTCTTTCGACAACAGCCGTCTATCCCGGCAGACAGTGATTCGATCGTTGACCTTCACCGACTGACCATTCAGGAAGAACTGGAGCAGTCCCGTTTTGCACTGGAGATCGCCTACTCGAACTTCGACAATGTGACCGATCCCGACCTGATCGACTGCTACATCTATGAAGTGAACGCTGTCATGAAGCGCTATAAATACCTGTTGGAACAGGCCGCCGCCATGGAGCTGGTGCCTGAAAATAAACACGGGGAAACATACCGTGCTTTGTCATTGTTTTCATAAATAACAGTCGCTATTCATCGTGATAAAACTGCCTTTGTTTCCTATCACAAACTATCACAACTCTGTTACTTCAAATTTAAACACACTTTACACCTTACCTATAATCTGCTATATTTACTGTAACTGACAATACAAGCCACAATAAGAAAGCAGGTGATTGTATGACTCCTGAAGAACAGAAACAGATAGCGATCGATTATTATGTTAATTTAATGAGAATCAAGGCACATGAGACAGGTGAAAACAAAGAGCTTGATTATCAGATTAAAATTGCCAGGATCAAACTTTCAACATTTAGTATTGATGTGTCTGAACTTGAATTTTAACGGCGCACAACGCAATAAATAACATCCGTACTTTTAAATTACACCCGTTATAAAACCTTGAAACTGCTCTAAACAAAGCAATCCCGGAAATACCCTGTTCTTTACAGGTACTTCCGGGATCTTCTTTTTACTTTTTATACTTCGTCAGCAGGACTACACGCAGAAGCCTCTGTTCGACGCCGGATCCGCCACATTTTCCATCAGCGTATTCCGGCCATAGGTCATACCTGCGTACACGGCCTGCGTATTTCCCATAACAGGCCCCGATGTATCCTGTCCTTCGATCTTCTCATATGCCTTATGCAGTCCTCCGATCACCAGACGGACATGCTCCAGATTCTCCGGCTCATAATGCGACGATGCCTGCACAAGCTCTCTGTTCACATACAGATACAACTGCAGCAGATTCTGTGCCAGCTCATAATCAAGGTTCAAAGATGCCGTCAGCTCATTCATGCATCCGCGAATCTTACGCACCGCACTCTTAAATTCTGCCTTATCCTCAACCCGCAGCGCCTCCTGTGCTTCGTCCAAATACAGCAGCACCATCTCATACAAAATCGTGATCAGCTGCGTCTTATTTGCCTGCGTGATCCGCAGCGTAAACTCCTGTTTCAATTCTCTGGTCATATGACAGTCCCCTCTTGCTTCGCCCTCCGGCCTGAAAATTACATATCTGCCGTCTCGCAGTCATTACTATGAAAGTCTTCAACTTTCATAGCATGGATGGCCATGCGGCCCGCCAAGCGGCAGGTTGAGCATGATGTAAGTTTACTGCAGCAACTGTAATACCTGAGACGGCCTCTCGTTCGCCTGCGCCACCATGGACACGGACGCCTGTGAGATCACCTGCTCTGTCGTATAATTGGTCATCTCCTCCGCCATATCCACATCCATGATACGGGAATAAGATGCCGTCATGTTCTCCTTGCTGATATCCAGACTGCTGATCGTATGCTCAAGCCGGTTCTGGTATGCACCCAGACGGCTGCGCACATCGGATACATATTTGATCGCGCCCTTAACTTCTGTGATCGCATCGCTGCTGCTCTCTTTCGTTGTTACCTCAGTCTGTTCGATGCCCAGACGGTTCAGGGAAATCGTCGGGATACGGATTGCCAGCTGCTGCCCCTCGTTGGCTCCGATCTGCGTATCCATGGCCCCGATACCGGTGATATCCAAAACGATTCCGCTGCAGTCCACACTGCCGGGGAATGCCGTCGGCGGTTTCACCTGAATCGTCAGCTCAAATCCCTGGCCGCCCTTAATCGTTACTTTGTCCTGTCCTACCGTTGCCACTTCGGCATCCTCCGGAAAACCGTCTCCCGCCTGCAGACCAAAGGAAGCCTTCGTCTGATCCAGATCTATTTCTCCTTCATCATTATAAAAAACTTCCAGCTGACTGATCGTATACTCTTTCGCCAATACCTCGTCCGTATAATAATCCACCTTCGCAACCTGGCTGTTCGTATAGCCTCTCATCTCGAAGCTGCCGTCAAGCAGCGCCTGCCCGTTGAACTCCGTATCATTGGCAACTCTGGCCACTTCCTCTTTCAGCTGCTTAAGCTCCTTATTGAGCGTCTCTCTGTCCACAGATGTGAGCGTGCCGGTAGCGCCTTTCACTGCCAACTCGTTCATTCTCTGCAGCATATCGTGTACTTCTGTCAGTGCGCCGTCTGCTGTCTCGATAATGGAGATACCGTTGTTGGAATTCTGAGTAGCCACAGAAATACCGCCGATCTGTGCATTCATTCTGCGTCCGATGGCATAACCGGACGGATTCTCCTTCGCAGCCGTAACCTTTAAGCCGGATGATAATCTTTTCAGGGAAGTCGTCAATCTCTTATCCGATTTATTCAATGCGTAGTTGGCGCGCATCGCCGCCGCGTTGTAACTGATCTTCATAGTAAATTCCTCCTGTTATGCTGTAACTACCGTAATAAATGTTTTCGCGATCTGATACAGATCCGCCGTCTGCACCGGGGCAGCTTCGTCCTGCATTTCCTCCGCCTCAAAGGCATTCAGATCCAGATCACTGCTGTGAACCACTCCTATGCTGCCGAGTTCCGGCCCTTCCTTCTGTCCTGCAAACAGCTTCTGCAGACTGTGCTGCAGGCTTTCATGCTTCTCCTGCACCGCCTCGGTTCCTTCCGGCGTGGAACAGGCGATATAACCGGAAACTCTGCCGCCTCTCACACTGAACTCTGCCGCTACTCTGCCATACTCTTCCGTCTCGAAGGTGGCTTTTACTTTACCGCCCTCCGCTTTATCATGCAGTACCCGCAAATGAATGGCCGTTGTCTCGCCGTTGATCTCCACGGGAATCTGATAGTTCTCTTCCTTCGCCAGGTTACCCGCCAGGGCAAGCTGCTTGTAACAGCTCTGCATCATCTTCAGATCAACATAGTTGATTCCCGGGCTGTAACGCGCTTCCTCCAGTACTTCCTCGTACACCTGCTGCATCTCTTCGTAGGCATCCTGTGCACTTTCCTTATCTGTGAGAGCCTCCTGCAAATGGGAAAGTGCCTGCTTCACCTTATCCCTGCTGCCCGGTGTTGTATATTCATCCAGTTTCTTATAAACCGCCCCTCTGCTGTGCATCAGCATATTTGCCGCCGCCAGATTGTTGATCGTCACCGGCTGCTTGTTATGCAAAAGCTCTTCCACCACAGAATCTTCCACTTCACACGCTTTCCGGCACTCCTGCATCTGCTCGCTCTGGTATTCCTTCTGCGTGGCGGCATCCTGTTTCGCCATCCGGTCTGCGATATTACCCACGATATCCCGATAAAATTTCGGGAAGCCGGTTTCGATCTGTTTCGTAATGGAAATGCCCTTCTCGACCGCCTCAACGCCGGCAAAAGCATCATCCACCATAAAGTCCATGCCTGCTCTTTTCTGGCTGCGCACCGCACTCAGCATGTTTTTAAAGGAAACTTCCGCGCCTGTATTGATCAGCGCCCCGATCCCTGCGTTATCCGTCTTCTCAAACTGCCGCAGCATACGGTAAATACCGATATAGGCCGTCCGTTCCTCTTCCGTAATCGCTTTATTTTTATCCAGTTTATATAAAAATCTGCTGAATTTCTCGATTTCCTGTTCTTTTCCGTATGGTATGGAATCCAGATAGGCATCCAGCTCCGGCAGCGTCATCTCCAGCGGGTTCTTGCCGTCGCGGATCGTCTGCAGGACTGCCGCCGGCGTCATCTTATCGACTACACGCTGCAGTTCCATATCGGTAGCCCGCACCGTCTCAACATTCTCACGGGACAGTTCCATCCGGTTATAACCCAGAATACGGATCGCCCGGCGGTTCTCCTCGCTGATCTCCATCCCCAGATCCTCCAGAATGGTGTCTACATTCCGGAATGCTTTCTGTATGGAATCGCCCAAGTCGCTTCGCGTCGTCGTCATCCATGTCTCATAGCGCTCTTTTGCCTCGTCGTATTGATTACGCAGAGCAGTGCCGGAGATATGTACCTGATTTAAGGTAAAATCTTCATCCGTTATGCGGAACCTGCCGGCAATGGCAACGGGCAGATAAGGAAGCTCCTCTACCTTGCTCCTGGTCTCGTTATAAAGCGCTGCTTTCTCCGCGGCCCTTTCCGTATCCGTCTCACCGAATAAAAGCCGCCTCTGTCTCTCTTCCAGCTGCCGCAGTGTGTTCACCAGCTCTTCCAGTTCAGTGGTATCAATCGCATAACCGCTCCCTATGAGCTTCCGGTTTACCTCCACCGTCATCATCAGCCGGATCTCTTCCAGCTGCCGCCTGGCCGTAATGTTAGCCGGAATTTCTGCCGTGGCATTGTCTGACTGATTAGCCGGGATTTCTGCCGTGGCATTGTCTGACTGGTTAGCCGGGATTTTTGCTGTGGTGTTGTCTGACTGGTTAGTATCCTGCGCGGAGTCTGTAGTAGCAGGGGCATCTCCTCCTGCAATCTCCTCAGCTGTTTTCTCCAGATTCGCCAGCGTCACGTCTTTTCCTGCCGCTACCGTCTGGTCAACTGCCTCATCTGTGATCTTATCAAATCGCTCTATATATTCAGCTGCTTTCTCCAGATTACTCCTGCCGTCCGCCAGATTGGCCGCACCGGCGCTTTTGCCGTCTGCTATAGCCGCCGCCACCGCCGACAGGATCTGTCTTTCATCCTGGGGAAGCGTCAAGGTATCCAGTCTGTAAAATGCTGCCACGGACTCCGGCGTCAGCGGAATCCCTTTCTCGATCAGCCATCTGGCGTCTTCAAGCGTCTTGTCGTTGACTTCCAGTCCGGCTTCTTCTAAAACCTTCTCCATCTGCGGACGTAACTGCTGCCAGTTAAAGTCCTCCGCTTTCCTCGCATAGTAACCGGCGCTGTCTGCATAATAGCCCCGCCCCTGTCTGCTGCCGTCTGCCGTGGAACTGTAGCCCGCCCGGTACAGGTTGTCAATGGTAGGATCCATCTGGTTCTCCACCATGTATTTGGCCGCACCGTCCGACAACTCCCGCAGCTCTGTCGCCTTATCGTAGGCTTTCTTCGCATTCCTGACATTTTCTTCCGTCAACGGAATATCGTGCTTCTCAAACTGTCTTCGCAGCTCGCCCGCAAAAGCCTCACTGCCCGTGATCTCCCGCAGCGTGTCCGCATCTATCTGGTCGGTGTACCCGGCCACCTGAGTACCGCCCTTGATCAATTCTGCCTTGATCTTATCAACAATCGTAACGACTTCCTCTATATCCATGTCTCCGACCTGACAGCCGTCTTTCATCATCCGGTTGTAGTCTTCCTCGGACATAGTATTAGACATCACTGTCATATAGTCTCTCTGCACGGCGACGTCAGTCTGCCCTGCATCCTGCATAACCTCTTCTGCGGTCTTTCCCTGACCTTTGTAAGCCGTGTTATCCATAACTGTGCCAGAAATGTCTAATGCAAATGCACCCGCCTGAGCCGTCTTCTCCGTGCGGGTATCCCGATATGGAGTTGTCGTCACCTTGTCTACATTTTGATTTGTGTTGTTATTGTCAAATGTTATCTTCATACACTCACTCCATGCAGCAGGTTATCTTTTTTATAAGTCTTTCTTTCGTTGCCTTTTATTTCGGCATATTGTGCTGTTTTCTTAACCCTGCATCAAAAAACACGCTCCGGCGCATAGCCGAATAACCCGCCGCCCTTACTCCAGGCATGATTCTCCATCGCCATAGGCATCACATAACATTTCATCCAACGCAAAGCGGCTGGCAAGCGTACTCCACGCCTTTCCATTTACGATCAGCCGATAAAGTTTTTCGGCAGGTTGCCTTATGTTCCATCGTATAAGGCACGCACGGATCACTTTTCCTTAAAAATCACAATATTCGGCATCCACCATATAGAATGAAAATTTCACATTATCCTCCTGCAATAATGAAAGAGGCTGAACTGCGGTCCAGCCTCACTTTTTCAGCTCCCACTTACCGGCAGGGTACTCCGCTTTTTGAATATCGCTACTCTTTGTTAATATTATACACAATGCACAATAATATGTCAGTCATATGATCCAAAAAAAGAAGTCTATTGCAGCAATTCCAAAATCGACCGGCTGCTCTGATTGGCCTGTGTCAGCATACTCGTTCCGGCCTGCATAATGATATTATTGATGGAATATTCCATCATCAGATCCGCTATATCGGCATCCCGAATACGCGACTCCGCCGCCTGCGTGTTCTCTTCCACATTGGCATTGATATTGCTTGCATGTTCGATACGGTTCTGGTAGGCACCGAAGGTAGAACGCTGTTCGCTGACCATCCGCAGAGCGCCTTTGATCTCGTCGATAGCATTTCTGGAGCTTTCCTGCGTCAGTGTGTTTGTGTCTTGCAGGCCAAGTGCCATTACGCTGAGGGCTTCATATTGCACCGAAATATGCTGCCCTCCCTCTGTACCGGCCTGTACATAGAAGCCGCAGGTGCCGCCGTAAACAGGAACATCGATCGGTTTTCTGACCGCGGTTGCTGTATATACATAATGATGTGCATAGCTGGTAGAGTTTCCCCCATTTGTATAAAAATCAAGAATTGTATTCGAATTCAATGCACCATTAATCCTGTTCAGCACATCCTGTTCCGTATCACCTGGAGACACACGGATCTGCAGCGTAAACGATCCGACACTGTTACTTGTCCTGCCGTCTGCATATTCATAGGGATCTTTCGATGTCAAACTGAAAGCTATATTAATATACCCTCCCCCGTCAGCGTCACCGCCATTGGCTGCACTGAGGAGACCTGGGGTTTTCTCGCCTTTTTTACCCGTCAAAGCGTCCATTAAAGATCCAAGCGTCCCATTTCCCTTATCGGTGGCGGAATGTACTATGGTTCTTTTTTCCATAACATAGGAATGGCCATTCCAGACTTTCTCCCATCTCCACCAATAATTCTCGTCGTTATCAGCCCCATCCGAAGGCGCCCAATAACTAATGCCGGTTGAAGCACCTGTCACTGCTCCAATACCGTCCATATAGAAAGAAAACTCCCACTTTTCTTTGTTTTCCCGAGCCGTATTAATATCCGCCGTTCCGTTGCCCGGTACTTTCGTAAGATTACCGCCGGACGGCTGCGTTTGTACCAATCCCCCGGCAGCATCCGCAGGTTCCAAAAACTTATCATCCGCTTTATTAAAATCATGTATATTTACGCTTGTAGACGAATCATTACCGGTATTATGATTGGAGCCGTATGCCGCGCTGTAATTTAAACCTGCGCTGACGGACACCGATGACTGCAGCGGATTCCCCTGGTTATCTTCAAATCTTCCGCTCATCCCGGCCCCTGTGCTGTTGCTGAAGGAAGTCCCGTCAATACAATCAACCAAATCTTCAGGTTAAACTTATAAAAGGTTATTGTCAAAAAACCAGTCTTTGCCAGTCAAAAAAATAAAGTTATGAAGACGTGAT
>ERZ808054.65-NODE-65-length-129358-cov-11.590613_pt1 | contig 129358 bp, 123 predicted proteins | sample MGYA00380201_ERZ808054 | MGnify/ENA primary metagenome ERZ808054 (study PRJEB31490, sample SAMN06133419) | mouse gut metagenome | isolation source: Z5_2 | host: mice | place: China: Chengdu | collected 2015-05 ...
GGTCTGCATGGTCTGGTATTCTGCTTCTGTTACCGTAGCCACATACTCATTCTTCCTGCCGATTTTTTTCACTTTCAAGAATTTTTTTTCGCCCAGACGGGAAAGCAGCGTGAGTACGGTGTTGTTCTTCCATTCGTTTTTGTCTTTTTCCAATTCCTCCATAATAACGGAGTATAAAGCTGCCCCTCCATTCTTCCAGATGATTTTCATTAGTACCAATTCGGATTCAGAAATTTGCTGTGCCATTTTGTCCTCCTTTTATCTTAACATCTTGTGGGTATGTAAATATCTTAACATTTTGTAGGTGATAATGCAATACCCTAATGAAAATTTAAGAATTTATAAAAAGATAGGAAAGATAGGAAAGATAGGGGGATTCCGTAGTAGTCGGCACTGTGTGTAATGTGCATAACTTGCTGTCTTATGGAGTTGTGGGAAAGTCTGTTTGCAGGATGTGGGAAAGCTGCACTTTAGCTTTTCCATGTTCTGTGAACGGACTTTTCCATGACTGAATAGCAAGTTATACACATTTCCACGGTGCTTGTCTTTTGGTCTTTGGTTTCTTTGTTTCGGAATAGTGTGGTGCTGGCGGTCTATCTCTTGTTTTCGGTTGCTTGCTTCTTTACCGTACATGAGCATTCCCGAAGGGTGTGTCACAAATTATAAATTTTTTAGAAAAATTGGGTTTCTACTTGATATTAGACGTTTAAACGTCTAATATTGTATAAAAGCTGATGGAGGGATAGAAATGGAATATATATCGGTAAAAGAAGCATCATTAAAATGGGGAATTTCGGAGCGAAGAATACAGCGCTTATGTTTAGAGGAAAGGGTAGCCGGAGCAATTAGGTTTAGCAGGGTTTGGATGATACCAAAAGATGCAGAGAAACCAGCAGATGCCCGCATAAGAGAAGAAAGGATGAAAAGACATGAATAATGTTTTGTTTATTGATGATGATTTAGGTTTAAGGGGGATGTTAAGATGAAAAAGATATTTTTGGTTGAAGATGATAAAGCAATTTCTAAAAATCTGATGCTTCTGCTTCAGTCAGAGGGATTTGCAGTCAGCCGTGCTTCCACACAGGGAGAAGCAATCTGTATGCTTGCAGAAGGCAGATTTGACATGGCGTTAGTGGATATTTCTTTACCTGATGGGACTGGTTTTGCTGTCTGCACAGAAATCAAACAGACACAGAATATCCCGGTTATTTTTCTGACAGCATCCGGTGATGAGGCAAGTGTCGTGACAGGGCTGAATATGGGGGCAGATGACTATATAACCAAGCCTTTCCGTCCACGGGAGCTAATTGCAAGGATTAGGGCTGTTTTGCGAAAAACAGACTGTTCGCCTGCTGTTTTTGATAGAAACGGACTTTCTGTTGATGTTGCCAGTGGTATTGTGAAAAAGAATGGGAAAGAGGTATTCCTTTCTGCGTTGGAATATCGTTTACTGCTGGTATTTGTCAATAATCCCCGGAATATCATCACACGGGAGCGGTTGCTGGATGAACTGTGGGATGCCGCAGAGGAATTTGTCAATAATAATACATTGACAGTCTATATTAAGCGGCTGCGGGAAAAGATTGAGGATAATCCGGCAAAACCGCAGATTATACTGACCGTTCACGGAACGGGATACCGGTTGGGAGGCAGTGATGTTTCGGAATAAAGAGGTCAGAGAGGTTGCCATATTATTTCTTACCCTAACATTCATTTTTACAATAGTGGGATTTATACTCTGCCCGGCGGCGGGGATATTGGAGCTTGTTTCGGCGGCTGTATTGGGAATTGTATTTTATATATTTACAAGGGTACGCTATAACAGGATCGCACAGCTTTCAGAGCAGATTGATATGGTGCTTCACAATGCTGAACATCTGTATTTCAGTGAAGCGGACGAAGGTGAACTCTCTATTTTACAGAACGAGATCGTTAAGATGACCTTGCGTATCCGGGAGCAGAATGAGGCATTAAAAAGTGAAAAAAAACATCTGTCAGATTCCCTGGCAGATATTTCCCACCAACTCCGTACTCCACTTACATCAGTGAATATCATTCTGTCGCTGTTGGAAAAGAATACGGATAAAAGGGAACAGAGGACACTGCTTCGGGAAGCAGGGGAATTGTTTGGGCAGATGGATTTTTTGCTTGCATCCCTGTTAAAGTTATCCCGTCTGGATGCAGGTATCGTAATTTTCAAAAAGGAGCAGGTAGATATAAGCAATCTAATATCGGTTTCACTCCGGCCTTTTTTAATTTCAATGGAACTGCATAATATTCAGATACAGACTGACATACCGGAGGGAATAAAAATTTCAGGCGATTTCAAGTGGCTTTCAGAAGCATTCCAAAATGTGATTAAAAACAGCATAGAGAGTGTGGGGGATAACGGAAAGATTCAAATTGCCTGTGAGGACAATTCCCTGTTTACACAAATTACATTTCATGATGACGGAGCCGGATTTGAAAAGGAAGATATACCGCATTTATTTGAGCGTTTCTATCGTGGGAAAGATGCAGATGCCACGGGGTATGGAATCGGACTTGCCCTTTGCAGGACTGTTATCATGCGGCAGGGCGGGACTGTTACCGCTAAAAATCATCCGCAGGGCGGAGCTGTATTTTATGTCCGTTTTTTAAAGTGACGAATCTTTCACCTGAATGTGACAGTTCAGTCACTAAAAAGTCACAGAAAAGTAAGTTCAAGATCCTATGATATGGGTATAGCAAGCTAAAGGAGGCTCATAAAATGGAATTTTTGAAGATTGAAAATTTGTGTAAGGTCTACGGTAAGGGTGAAAATACGGTCACTGCGTTAGACCATGTTTCCCTGACTATTAATAAGGGAGATTTTACAGCTATCACCGGCACTTCCGGCTCTGGAAAATCTACACTGCTTCATGCGATAGCGGGAGTGGATGTTCCCACAAGTGGAAAGATTTACCTAGACGGGCAGGACGTATACGCCCAAAACAGCGAAAAGCTTGCCATATTCCGCAGACGGCAGGTGGGATTGATCTATCAGTTTCATAATCTTATTCCCACGCTTAATGTGGTAGAAAATATTACGCTGCCTATTCTCATGGATAAAAGGAAAGTCAACAAAGAGCGGCTGAATGATCTGCTGGAGCTGTTAGGGCTGCAGGAGAGAAAGACACATCTGCCCAATCAGCTTTCGGGCGGACAGCAGCAGCGTGTTGCGATTGGGCGTGCCCTGATGAATGCACCGGCAGTGATGCTGGCAGACGAACCTACGGGTAGTCTGGACAGCCGTAATGGACAGGAAATTATTCGTCTCCTGAAAGAAAGTCATCGTAAATATCATCAATCGCTGATCATTGTTACGCATGATGAAAATATTGCTCTGCAGGCAGACCGTATTATCAGTATTGTAGATGGAAAAGTGGTAAGGGATGAAAGGCAGGTGGCACAGTCATGAATATTTTTCATAAGGTTGCCCTGCAGGGGCTGAAGAAAAACCGCACCCGTACATTTGTGACAGTTATCGGTGTGGCATTATCTGCTACATTATTTACCACAGTTGCCACTTTTGGAACATCGCTTTTGCAGTATCTGATCAATGGCTCTGCTGCCAAATGTGGCAGTTGGTACATTGATTTTGTAGATGTGGATTCAGACTTTGTGCGGGAACGGATAAGCGATTCTCAGGTTACGGACGCAGTGGCTTTTGAAAATATTGGTTATGCCCTGTTGGACGGCGCAAAAAGCACCGATAAACCTTACCTGTTTCTTGCAGGCTTCACAGATGAGGCGTTCAATCAATTACCGGTTACGCTTATTTCCGGCAGACTTCCCCAAAATGATACGGAAATCATAATTCCCAATCATGTTTCCGTTAAAGCGGGTGTACGGATTCCGGTAGGAGAGACTTTAAACCTTCCGGTTGGCAGCCGTGAAGCGGATGGAAACATACGGACGCAGCATGATCCATATACCACCGGCGAAATGCTGAACATTGCAGGGGAGAAAACGTATACGGTCGTAGGAACTTATGAAAGAGCCGGATTTGAAGAACATGATTCGCCGGGATATACAGTGATTACAAGATCGGATGCAGCCAATACGACAGGGCGTTACAGCCTGTTTATTACTCTTGACAGCCCGAAAAAAGTAACTGCATATATGAAGTGTTTTGCAGGTTCATTGCCTTTTGTCTTGAATGAGGATGTACTGCGTTTTTATGGCGTGTCGGAGAATACCCTGTTTAATGCCATTATGTTTGCAGTCGGAGGGGTATTAATTGCAATTATTATGATTGGATCAGTTTTCCTGATTTACAACTCGTTCAATATTTCCCTGAATGAGCGCATTCATCAGTTTGGCATCCTTATGTCTGTAGGGGCAACTGCCAGACAGTTAAGAAGCTCGGTTTTGTTTGAAGGGATTTGTATTGGTGCGCTTGGCATCCCATTTGGCGTGGCGTGTGGTATTGGGGGCGTTGCCCTGGCGCTGCCGGTCGTCGAAAAAAACTTTGCTACCATTTCCACCAGCAATGTGCCGCTTGATTTGTCTGTGTCTGCACCGGCGCTTGCCGCCGCCATAGCAGTCAGTCTGGTTACGATCTTGATCTCAGCGTATATTCCGGCGAGAAAGGCTGCTGCTATCCCTGTGATGGAGTGTATCCGCCAGATTGGTGAGATCAAAACCGAGGCAAGGGATATTAATATTTCTAAATTATCTAAACGTGTTTATGGTTTGGAAGGGATGCTGGCTCTTAAAAACTTCCGGAGGAATAAGCGCCGTTACCGCAGTGTCATACTGTCCCTGACTTTGAGTGTTGTATTGTTTGTAACAGGCAGTGCTTTTGGCAGTACTCTGAAAGGAATTGCAAAGGAACTGACGGTGGAGGCGGATGGCGATATTTCGTTCTATGCACAGGAAATTCCGCAGGATGAACTGATCATGCTGCATGACAGATTGAAAAATGTGGATGGAGTCCGTAAAAGCACATGGCAGGCCGATCTGCTTTATTCAGGCACAGTGGCAGGTCTTCCTGATGATTTCGCGGGCGGTCAGTTTCACACGACTGATGAAATGCCGGTATATGCCCAGTTTATCGAGGATGCTGTTTATTATGAATTTATAGAAAGCCTTGGGTTTCCCAAAGAAGAATATAGCGGACAGGATGCAAAAGTCCTTGCTGTTATTTTGAATACCTCAGAACATGAAGCTTTTTTCGTGGGGCAGGAGATGGAGTTTACCCTTTATTCTTCTGTAGGGGAACAAACGAAAACGGTCTGTACGACTGTTGTGGATGACTATCCTTTAGATATGCTTCCATTTGATTCTACACCGCAATATTTATTTTTTATGGTGGTTCCCTGGTCAATGAATGCCGATTTTGACGGATTGGAGGAAGCTTCCAAGTCGGGGCTGGCTTTTTGGGCGGATACACCCGCACAGACAATGGCACAGATTCAGTCCGGGATTACAGATTCAGGGATTACCTGTGATTATACGCTGGTCAATCTCTCTTCCGCAGTTGACATGTTCCGCAGCATCACTTTTGTTGTGGATGTATTTACTTACGCATTTGGCATCATGATTTCTCTGATTGCGGTTGCAAATGTATTTAATACGATTTCAACGAATATCCGGATCAGGAGGCGGGAACTTGCCATGCTGCGTTCAGTTGGGATGTCGGAACGTGGTTTTAACCGGATGATGAATTTCGAGTGTTTCTTTTATGGGCGGCGTACACTCCTGTTTGGAGTGCCGATTGCAGGCATTCTTTCGTGGCTGATCTACAAAGGAATGGTAGCGAATGAACAGCTTGAAGGATTTGCATATCATTTTCCGTGGCAAAGCATGGCAGCCAGTATACTTGGCGTATTTTGTATCGTTTTCATTACGATGGTGTATGCTACCAGTAAGGTCAGAAAAGAAAATATCATTGATGCACTTAGAGATGATATGGCTTAAAAATAAATACCTGTTAAGCGAAAGCAGGAATTGTTGCTGTTTTGAGAAAATATTTACCATCTTGCAGGCAATCTGATGTTTGTCTGCAAGATGATAATTTAATAAAAGTGGGAGCCACTAAAGGAGAAAGATTGTTATGTGGCAATTTGCGTTTCTTTTATTTTTTGTTTCAGTTTGCATATTTGCAGCAATTATGCTGCATGACTCCAGGACATTACGGAGTGGAGCCTCATTTTTATTCATGATGATGTGTCTGGCGGTTTTACTGTTCTTTATCCTATCTGAATATGCAGAATGGCTGGCAGTGCATGATTTAGTGATTGGAATATTGATCATTATGCTTATTATGACAGTAGGCTGTATTATGGCGTTTCCGGCAGTATTGATTCTTGTGTTTTTTGTGGAAGGAATAAGGGTTATCAGGCACGAGGGGATAAAGCCGGCAAATTTGTTGTCAATGTTGTTTTCCTTTTTGCTGTGTATTTATCTAGCAGTCTGGCCGGCGATTGGAAATTTAGGGAAGAACAGATTAGGGACAGCGCTTTATAAAATGATCAGTTTTTCAGCAGTATATGTATTATCATTGCTGGCTATGTATTCACTTTCCGCTGTACTCGATCTTTTTCATCTGAAAAAGAAAAGAAACGCAGATTATATTGTTGTGCTGGGAGCCGGGATTATTGGAGATAAGGTCACTCCATTGCTTGCAGCACGGATTGAAAAGGGGATAGAATTGTTGCGTTATAATCCTAATACGGTATTGATTATGTCCGGTGGGCAAGGCTCTGGAGAGGATATTCCAGAAAAAATCATCATGGAACAAAAATCTGTATCAACACAGGAAAATCTACGCTTCTCAAGGGAATTGATGAATAAACAGAAGCCTCAAATTATTATCGTCACAACCTATGAAAAAGAACTATAGTGATTTGATTTTGTTACTACGAGAAAAAGGTGACTAGAAACCAGGCATGGGGATAAAATATTTTCAATAAAAAATGGGGACATATATTTGCTATAAGTATACATAGGCAGACCCTCCATACAAGTATTATACCACAAGTATAATGACAAACTAATTTATCTGTGGTATTCTGTCGATAACAAAGAAAGAGAAAAGCGGATCCGAAAGGTGATCCCCGAAAGGAAAACAGACATGGCAACAATGAATCGTTTTGATTATCTCAATAGTGAACGAAACCTGTCAGCAGCACTCTATAGTAAAAAAGAGTGGGGTTTTAATTTTATGCACTCATCAGAGATAAAGCAAATACGAGGAAATTGTTTGGAGAGATGTAGATGCAGGTAGACACTGCAGAATACAATTGAGAAATGTTTTCGGTATGCCGCTTGCTCACGATGAGTAGGCGGTATTTTTAATGCAGTGCTGGCTCGGTTGGCAGAGCATCTGATCTTTAATCAGAAGGTCGGAGTTCAACTCTCACTTTGTGTACTGTCCAATGTAAATAAATTATTTAGAGGTGAGTATCATGGATATGATTGAAATCAAAGGAAAAGTAAATACAGCTATCTGCTATGCAAGAGTCGTGGAGGATGGAGCGATAGAGCAGATCAGACGAATGTGTGATTATCCTATGACAGGAAGGATACAAAGAGATTAGAGCGTTCGCTTGGAACCCTTGGCGGCGGCAACCACTTTATAGAAATAGATGAAGCCAAAGACGGAACAAAATATCTTGTTATTCATTCGGGCTCCAGAAATTTGGGTAAACAGGTTGCTGAGCTTTATCAGAGACTGGCAATTAATCTGAATCGTGGATATGGAGATTATCTTGGGAAAAGAGATGAAATTATCAGAACCTACAAGGAGCAGGGACGCAGGAATGAAATACAAGAGGCGTTAAAGCAGCTCCACTGGCAGGTTTATGAATCAGAAACATGCATGCCGGAAGATTTATGTTATCTTTACGGTAAATATCTCGAAGACTATCAAGGGTATTTATACCACTTCAATTAATGAAAATACATTGGACGAAGCACCGATGGCGTACAAGAGTCTTGAGGACATCATTGATGTAATTAGAGAGTCTGTAGATGTCATCGATGTGATGAAACCTATTTACAACTTTAAAGCTTCTGAGTAGTGCAAAGCGAATGCGGGACGAAGGCATTGCTAGGAATTGACTCCATACTGCAGAGGCAGAAAGGGAGGAAGAAATATTACGAGCCGATTATCGACCAAGAAACCTTTGACAACGTACAGCGCATCAGAGGGCAGACAAACAGGCGGTAATGTAAAAATTAGATTTCGAGGAAAAGACTATGACAGAAACGGTTGTAGTCTTTTTTCGTGCAGTAATTACCATATGGAATAACCAACCATTACCTAAAGCATGGAAATTATCTGTTAATATATTAGGCAGTCTACTCCCATTATTAATGGGTGGAAAAATCTTAAGACAGTATCCGGATTAAAAGAAGTGAAATGAAATGAGAAAAGAACAGGTATGAGCAGGAATGGTGGTATTGGAAAATGGTTAAATAGCAAACTGAATTCTAGTTTGTCGAAATAGAATTTGGTTGTATTATTTTCTAAAGAAGAATACATTTCCCTTGCAGGGGTTCTGTGTTGTGTTAAGTAAAAAAGGGAATATATTCTCATTATTATTTTAAAACTTTGGCAGAAAAAAATAAGGTGGAAGATGTTATACAATATGCAACAGCTTTCCTAAACATTTTGATCAACAAGAAATAAAAAATTTAAACCAATGAGATTTTTTGCTGTTTTTTCCGTCTAATATATGTAGGACGAAAGCAAAGGACGCTTTGAAAGAATCCTAATTTAACTGTGCGCACAGGAGGTACTGCTATAATGCAGAAAAATAAAACAGAAGATTTAGTAAAAAAAGCAAAAAGAAAAGACCCAGATGCTTTTTCGCAGTTGGTGCAGCTTTATAAGAAAGATATGTATCGAGTTGCCTTGGCTATTCTTATGAACGATGAGGATACCGCAGATGCAATTCAGGATACAATGCTTACTTGTTGGGAAAAAATACATAACCTAAGACAAATAGAATATTTTAAAACATGGATGACAAGGATACTAATCAATAAGTGTTATGATATTCGTAGAAAAAGGGAATTAACCATAAGCCTTGGAGAGTATGAAGAACTAGCAGAGGAAGATAATTATAATCTTGAATTGAAAGAAGCATTGTCCACGTTAAATGATAAGTATCGTATCATTTTAACTCTCTTTTATAGTGAAGGATATCATATTGACGAGATAGCAAGAATTTTGAAACTTCCCAAAAGTACGGTTCAGACAAGACTTCAGCGCGGAAGAGAGAATCTTGCAAAAAAACTATTATAGGGAGAATGAAAGGAGAAAATGATATGAAAAAAAAAGAAGAAAACATTTTTTTGGAAGATATAGAAATGCCAAGAATAGTGGAGGAAAAAATAACCGAGACATTATTAAAAATTAAAATGGAGGAAATTAATGTTATGAGAGAAAAAGAAAGCACAGATACAAAGAGGAAGAATAAATTAAAAAATCTTTTAAAGCCACTGATTGCAGTAGCGGCTTGTGCAATATTAGTTGTGACATTTTTAACTAACGGAAATGTTGGCAATAAGACCCCAAATGTATCCATGACGGCAGATACTGATAAATCTGATTTACAGTGGGAGGACAAATCGAAGATATCATTTCTTGACTTTTCTATTACGGCTTATGCAAAAGAACTTGACATTGCTGAACCGAGTGAAGGAAACGTTATTTTTGTTGATGCTGGTATAGGTGAAAACGGATATACAGGGATAATGTTTAGCATAAAGGGGAATGAAATTTCAAATGTTGACATTTCGATAGATAAAGGAGAATTATATTCAGCGATAATTGATGATACTACAGAGGAAACTCTACATGATTGGATGGCGCAGGGAATGCCGGATATGGATGGCGATCCAAATACATACACCATAGTTGAAACAGATGGTCTGGAACAAAGAGAAGAAGAACAAGATATTCAAAATATAAGAATTTATCATTGTACAAAACGTGGAACAAATTTTATGGAACAATATGACAGTGAAACATATTATGGATTTTATATTCCAGATCATATCATATCAACAATGGATGATGAAACGGATTTAGCAGTTGCTTCTCATAATATGCTGAATATATTCGATGGCGCAGTGCTTACTGTTACGGTTACCTATTCGGATGGAAGCAGTTTTAGAAAGGAATATGAATTATCGACAGCAAAGCTTGCCCAAGATGAAAATGGTACAATAACACAAGAAGAATGGACTGGGGGAGATGAAGGAGCTTTTGTCTATGGAATAGTTGCCAGAGAGAAAAAATGACACAAGCAGAAATTTAGAAAAAGCATTGCAGGCATTGGAACAGGCAAAACAGCGTGTAGCCAACGAGAAGAAAAAGCAGAACGAAAAGAAACGGAAAGCCGAGAAACCATTCCCCACAAGGCAGTATCCCCAATGCCGAAAATGAAAGCGAGGGCGATCGCAGGAGTTTTTTGACGGTGCGGATATTATCAATCAATACATCATTTTCTGTAAGGTTTTTGATGAACAGAGAAAGCTGTATGGAATGACAGAGCAGACAGTTAAAGAAACGATCCGTATTTGCAAGGATAGGAATATCCTAAAAGAATATTTGATTAGCAGAGAAAAGGAGGTTGTGACGATTATGATGAGTTTATTTGATGATGAGCAGATAATGAAAACATATTGGAAAGATATGGAAAATACTCTTGCTCATAAGAAAGACAGAGAAACAGCCGAAAAGCTGATAAAAAACGGGAAAATGTCACTTGAAGATATTGCGGATTGTGTTCTGCCATTGTCATTAGATGAATTAAAAGGGATTGAAGCCGAGCTTATGCAAATGGCATAAGCAAGTAACAATTTAATATCAAAATAACAGCGTAAAGGCGCATGGAAACAGTTGACAACACCAGAGCGCAAATCAGTGCATGAAAAGAAAATAAACAGGGCTGAATCGTATGATTTGGCTCCATATGGATCCCTAGTCTAAAGGTTAGTACACAGCCCTTTCAAGGCTGGGATGCTCGGTTCAAGTCCATATTTTGTATTATAAGGACATTTTTCTAAAAGAAATTTTAGAGAAGTGTCTTTTTTGGCGTTATTGACAAAAAATATGAAATGAAGGAGAGTACGGCGTTAGGAGCAGGAGCTAAAATAGCCCAAGATATAATTTTTACTGTGATATTGGTACTTGACAAAAGTTGAGCACATGCTTAACATATAAAACGTAAGATATTAAAATGCAAAGTTTAGTAAAGAAATGGATTTGCATATAGACATGGAGGTAAGGATGACAAAAAAAGAAAAGCAGCATGAAATGCGGAAATGGCAGATTTTAGATATTGCATTAAATCATTTTATCCGGTATGGGTTTTATGGAACATCCACTAGAAAAATTGCAGAAGAAGCAGGAATAAGTTCAGGTCTGATGTTTCACTATTTTCCGAATAAGCTGGCGCTTTATGAAGCATTAGTAGAAATTGGATGTGAAAGATTGACAGTTGATAATGGCGAAGGTGAGTCACCAATTATGTTTTTTGAAAAACAGGTTGATTGGTTTTTATCTGTGGCGGCGCAAAATAATTTTGTAGCGAGGATGTTTGTTTTTATGGGATTGGCAGCCATAAATGCAAAAGATGTTTCAGAGCGTGCAGCTCAAATGATAAAAGAGCATGATGTAGAGGCGATGAGTGTTCCATACATAGAAAAAGGGCAGAAATTGGGGGAAATCAGACCGGGAGATCCTATGACACTTTCTGTGCTCTTTTACAGTAGTGTTCAAGGGTTTGCGGAAACATTAGTTTCTAGAGGCAATCTGAAATTGCCGGATAAGGAATGGTTTTTAGCCATATTAAGAAATGAAAATAGAGGGCAAAGGAGATAAGTGAAAAATGAATGAAAAGGTAAGCAAACGAGACAAAATGATGCTTGCGGTATTCATATTTGTGACAATCACGGCAGGAAGCTTCGGATATTTCGTGGATCAATTACTTACAGAACAACCAGAAGGCAATTCGCTGGGAATGGGATTATGGCTGGTGCTTCCCTTTTTTACAGGCATCGCATTACAAATGATCAGCAAGGATTTGAATAGAATTGGCATTCGGCTAAATTTTAAAAACAATTTGAAATGGTATGCAATTGCAGTCATGGTCTTTCCCTGCATAACGCTAGTCAGCGTAATTTTGGCGAAAATTAGCGGAGGATTAATTGTAAGAGAGATTGCGTTAAATGCATTGCCAGGATTGATGTTTACTACATTTTTTGCAAATTTTATAAAGAATATATTTGAAGAATTTGCATGGAGGGGATATCTGTTTATAAACTTGGAAAAAATAGGAATGAATGATTGGTATTTGTATTTGACCAATGGCTTAATCTGGGGAATGTGGCATATTACATACTATATGTTTTTCCTGCCGGACGAATATTTCACAAAGATCAGCAGACCGATGATGGTGATAGTAGGAATCGTATTAATGATTTTCTGGACACCAATGTTTGTGGAAATGCGCAGACTGACAAATTCTGTCTGGCCTTGTGTTATTTTACATTCAATGGAAGATGCAGTACCTACTATGTTGTTTGTAACAGCTAATGTATTTCAGATTGAGGAAAGATATTCTATTATGTTAGATCCAATATCCGGAATTGTACCTACGGCGTTCGTATTCTTTATTGGATTAGGATTAAGAAGGTGTCGGGTGAAACGGGAGCAAAATAGTTGAATGCTATGTAAAAGACAAGGAGAGAGTCCTTTTTGTTCAATAGATGTTTGGGATGGACGATCTGTGATTAGGCTGCAAGTCCAAAAAACGATTGCCAAAATACTTTGATAGTGATACGCTAAAAAACAGGATATTGTATTTCACTTTAGAGTTGGATTCTTGGGAGAGATAATTGAATGAAAGGATAGAATATTATGGACAAGGAAAAGGATTTAAAATTCAAATCATATGTAAGATTTTTTAAGAGCATTGTGGATCAAGACAGAAGTCCGGTAGTGATTTGTAATCTGAACCACGAGATCATTTATATGAATCCGGCAGCCATACATAATTATGAGAAGCGGGGCGGAGACAGGCTGATAGGAAGAAGTCTTTTAGAATGTCATAACCAGGAGTCGAAAGAAAAGATTCAGCAGGTGGTTGACTGGTTTGAGGCAGATGTGAACCATAATATCGTATATACATTTCATAATCAGAAGCAGAATAAGGATGTATATATGGTGGCGCTTAGGGATGAAGGAAAGCTGATTGGATACTACGAGAAGCATGAGTATAGAAATGCAGAATCGATGAAGTTTTATGATTTATGGTAAGTGGAACAGGAAATGACAAAATTTAAACTTTGACGTTAAAATGGGAGTGGGCAACATGGGATTATTTAAAAAGAAATCTGCGGCGCAGTCGTATGATAAGGAAATTAGGAAGCCTGTAATCCGGTCAAGCATTTGCAGCGGCGAACAGGTGGCGGGATTTAAAGATATACATACAGGTAAGATGGAAGAGGTCATGCTGATTAAGAATTCCGCGGATCTTGATCAGTTCAGGGCGATGTATGGAATAGAGGGAGAAATCACGAAAGAATATTGAAAATTAGAAGAGAAAACAGAGGGACAAACAGTTCCTTTGTTTTTTGTTATAGGCAGACCTGTTTGCTAGAAAAATTCACATAAATCAAGGAGTGCTACGTAAAGTAGCGAAAAAAAATGAAATGCAACCGGTCTTTGCTTGTGATATAAAATACACTTTCCTATACTTGTCATATAAAAGCGAAGGAGGTATGAAGTGATGAAAACAAATTATTTAAAGAGGTATATCATCAGTTCCTATGTTTTAGTTTGGATGCTTATTATTTTTGTGGCTGGCGCGGCAATTCTGGTATTTCATGCGCCGCCTGTCATTATGTGGATTGTCCGCAATCTGATCGCATAGCCACCAACATTTGGGATCAGTGTTTTTGCAGCTTACCTATGCTGGGAAGCAACTTACCGTTTGCTATCTTGCTGGATGCCATTTGGACTGCTACTATGTTCATAAAACTGCCAACAGTAAAGATGGTTAAGGGGGGAATGAAGTAAATTTTTATGAAAATCGGAATTGAATTTTCGGAGGACACGGAGGAAAATATAAATGGTTTTAATGGTTGATACAACAACAGAACATATAGGAAAAGGAATAGCAGAGGAATTAACTCACAGCGGTGAAAATGCAGCCGGGTTTGAGTTGGTTGATACCACTGGGATGAACATTTCGCACTGCATTGGATGTAATTACTGCTGGCTGAAAACGCCGGGGGTATGTGCCATTTCGGACGATTATGAGCCGATTCTGAGAAAAATGAGCAATGCTGACCAAGTTTGGCTGATTTCGGATACGCACTTTGGATTTGTTTCCTGGCAGACCAAAAACATTGTAGACAGAATTATGCCGCTTATCACCATGTATCTGAAATTCAAAGATGGGCAGATGCGCCATGTAATGCGCTATGATCACCAACCAGATATTGGGATTATCTACACCGGAGACGGCGACCAGGCTTACCTCGAACGGTGGTGTCAGCGTACTGCGCTGAATATAGGAACCCGTTCACTGGGAGTCTTTTCTGAAAGCAGCAAAAAGGAGGCGGTTTCATGCATGTTGTAATTATCAATGGAAGTCCACGGGTACAGAAATACAGCAACACCGAGAAAATCATTGCTGCCTTTGCAAAAGGACTGTCAGAAAAAGGGGTCACCTTTGAAACCTATGCGATTTCCGACCGAAAAACATGGGACATCATTCGTGATGCTTATATAAAAAACAATGAAATTCTCATCGCCCTGCCATTATATGTGGAGTGTGTGCCCGGACTTCTTTTGGAATTTTTGGAAACGCTTCCCCGAAAGGATGAACAAACAAGGCTTTCATTCCTTTTGCAGAGCGGCTTCGCGGAGGGATGCCAGCTTCGCTGCGGAGAAGCATTTCTGGTAAAGTTACCAAAATATTTGGGCGTTCGTTATGGCGGCTGTTTGGTTAAAGGAGATAATTTCGGAATCCGCATTTTGGATGAAGAGAAACAGGCTCAGGTCACAAGACCATATCAGGCAATGGGTGAACTGTTTGCAGAGGGAGACGGTTTCTTCCGTGAGGAAGCAAAAAAATTTACCGGTCCAGAATATTTTCCATTTCCGATACGCCTGATGATGGGGTTGATATTCAAAACCCTTGGGAAAAAGATATTTCAGAAGGCGGCAGCATCGTTGGGGTGTAGTGTGCCGCTTGATGAGAGAGTCTGGGAGTAAGCTGCTGTTGACTGACCATGAAAGGCTGATTATTTGCTTTACAGATAATCCGTTCCCGATATGGATATGGACTCCGGATGACGCATTTAAAGAGGAAATATTCTAGATTTGTCGGAGAGTTAGATAAAACAAAAAATGAAATTTGATGGAAGGTATAGTATTGATGAAAAAATATTTTTTACCGCTTATTATGTTGGCGATATTTGAAACTGTTGCAATTTCATTATGGCTGACACAAAACAATATATTTTATTTGTTCAATTTTAATTATATTGGAATATCTATTTCTTTGGGGATATTTCTATTCATCAAAAAATATAAATATGCCCGCAGAGTTGCGCAGCTTTTAGTCGGACTTTATATGTTGGTTTATCTGGGCTTTATTTGTGGAGAAAATATGCAGATAGAGGGATTTTGGTATTATCTTTTCACGGGTGTGTTTGAAGCCGCAACAATTCATTATGCGGTGGCAAAAATTTTTGGACCATTGATTTTTGGCAGAGGTTGGTGTGGGTATGCCTGCTGGACGGCAATGGTGCTTGATTTTCTCCCATATAAAGTTCCTGAAACACCAAGAAAAAGGATAGGGTGGATAAGGTATATTACATTTGCAATTTCTCTTATATTTGTCTCGGCACTATTCCTTGCGCATGTCGGTAACATTGAGAAAATTATGTTTTGGGCGTTTATTATAGGAAATGTCATATATTATGCAGTTGGGATCATACTGGCTTTTGCCTTTAAGGATAATCGTGCATTTTGCAAATACATATGTCCGATCACAATATTTTTAAAACCTATGAGTTATTTTTCCCTGCTCCGAATTAGGTGTGATAAAAATAAATGTATATCTTGTGGTAAATGTAAAAATGTGTGTCCAATGGAAGTAGATGTAACGGACAATTCCCGAAAGCGAAAGAACGGCACAGAATGTATTCTTTGTTTTGAGTGTGTGAAAAATTGTCCAAAGGATGCACTATAAATTTAAGTATGAGGTGATGGTATGAAAAAATTAGGTTTAGTGGGTGGAATGGGACCGGAATCAACAATTCCCTATTATCATGATATTGTTTACGGAGTTCAAGACAGGGTTGGAAAGAATTTCTTTCCGAATTTAACCATTGAAAGTGTAAACGCATTTGATGTGTTAAGATTATGCAATGAACAAAAATATGATGAATTGACGAATTATCTTATGCAGGCAATTAAAAACCTTATAGCAAGTGGAGCCGACTTTATAGCTTTATCGGCAAATACCCCGCATATTGTATTTGACAGATTGCAAGCAAGGTCAACAGTACCGTTAGTCAGCATTGTTGAAGCTGCATGCAATGAAGCGATTCGGCTAAATAAACATAGGGTGGGATTGCTTGGAACCATTTTTACTATGAAAGAGGATTTTTTTAAGAAACCATTTTACAGCAGCAATATTGAAATCATTACACCGACTACGGAAGAAATGGAATATATAAATTTAAAAATATCTTCGGAATTAGAACTTGGTATTATAAAAGAGGAAACCTTACAAGAGTTTCAAAGAATAATAAAGCGTATGCGACAGGAAGATTGTATTGAAGTTGTAATATTGGGCTGTACAGAATTGCCTCTTTTGCTTAATGATGAAGTAAGTCCTGTTCCATGCTTAGATACTATGAAAATACATATACAACGCTTAATAGACTTGATTGTTGAATAAGGCAAATAAGGGACGGTATATAGACGATGGAAACGGAAATATTGCAAATAATGGAAACGGCAGCAATTATAGTCAGCGGTTTCCTGATAAACATGACGCTTACAATCATTGTGCTGATTATGCAGGGCAATGAGCGTACTTTTTACCATGAACGGGTTTCGAGCATGCAGTCAGGCATAATTACGTTCATGGCGGAGGTCGTGGAGAACAGGGATGACAATACAGGTGGACATATCAGACGCACGGCGGAATATGTGGCATCCATTGCAAAGGAATTGAAAAGGGTTGACAAAAATATATTTCGCATGTAGAATTAAATTAATTCGATGTACGAAGTATTTTTAAAAGACAAAATTCACAGGAGATGCCATGAAGCTGAATGACCAGGGAATATCCCAAGAGACATTCCAGATGATCAAAGACTATATAGAAGAAGTAAAGGAGTTATTGTCTTCAGATATATGGGAAAATATATTTCTTGACTGCTCCAAAAACGAAGTTTTGATCTTTTGGCTGCTCTATCAGAGAAGAGAAGTGAACATGACAGAAATCGCGGAATACATCCATGTACCCCTCAATACGGCGACAGGAATCATTAACCGTATGGAAAATAATGAGTTGATTGTCAGAACCCGTTCCCAAGAGGACAAAAGAGTGGTATTGATCGGATTCAGTGAAAGAGGGATGGCACAGTTCCAGAATCTGGTTAATGAAATGATGTATTATGGTTTGAAGATTATGAGTTCCTTTACGAAGGAAGAAATGGACCTTTTTTATAAAATGATGACGAAGGTAAAGGAAATCTTAAGGCAGGAAAAGAAGAAAGAGGAAACGCCGAAGAAGATAAGAAAAATTACGATTGAATAATAATGCAAGGCAGCCAGGCGCTGCCTAATAAAAAAACAAATACTTCGACTTATGAAATATTCGATAAATGAAGTTTCGAGAGGAGAATGAAATGAGCAGGATTTACATTTTTACAGGAAAAGGCGGTGTGGGGAAAAGCAGTGTTGCAGCGGCGCATGCAGTTAAAAGCGCAGCAGAAGGAAAGAAGACCTTGCTTGTGAGCACAGACATGGCGCACAATCTGGGCGATATCTTTGAGCGGAAATTGGGAAAAGAGGCGGAAAACATGCTGCCTGATTTGGATGTTTATGAAATCGATCCCGAGTATGTCATGGAAAATGACTTTTCCGATATCATGAAGTATTTGGGAAATCTGCTTTCAGAGACCGGCAATTATGATCTTCAGGACATGGGGATGATGCCAGGAATGGAAGAATTGTTTTCGCTGCTTAAAATTGCTGACATTTACCGCAGCGAAAGATATGAGAGAATCATCCTTGACTGTGCGCCTACGGGTGAAACCCTTGCATTGCTGAAATTTCCAGAATTGCTTTCCTGGTATATGGAAAAGCTCTTTCCAATTGGCAAAGTCGGAGTGAGAATACTGGCGCCCATATCAAAACTGGCGTTCAAGGTTGAGATGCCGAACAAAAACGCCATGAATGATATCGAGAAAATGTACCTGAAATTAATAGAACTGCAGGAACTATTAAAGGATCGGGACATTACGAGTATAAGGATCGTAACGACCCCTGAAAAAATGGTGGTGGAGGAGACGAAACGCAGTTATATGTATCTGAACCTCTATAATTTCAATGTGGATGGGCTCTACATCAACCGGATTCTTCCAGAGGATATTGACAATGACTTTTTCAATCAATGGATTATGATCCAGAGAGAATATATCACCTGCCTGAAAGAAAGTTTTTCGGCACTTCCAATCTATGAAATACCCTGGTATGACGAAGAGCTGCGGGGAGTGGAGAATATCAGAAGGATTGTGGATGACGTACTGTCGGAAAAGGAGGTCTTTGCAAATAAAATCATTACAGAAAGGGAAAGTTTCAAACAGATTGAAACGGGGTATCAGTTGGAGGTATTTTTACCCTGTGCAGATAAATCGAGTATTGAGTTGTATCAGGCGGCGGCTGATATCGTAATCAAGGCAGGAAATTTCAAACGGAATATCCCGCTGCCCAATATACTTCGGAAGTACGAGGCCGCAGGGGCAAAATTTGAGGAAGGGAAACTGCGTATCTTATTTGAGAAAGGAAGTGACCATGATGACTAAGGAAATGCTGCATAGAATGAAAACGGCGGGAGAATATCAGAGAAAAGCCATCCGTGCGCTGTTCCCGGAGGAAATGGGCGGACATTTGGATGTGATTGAAAGAGAAATGAAAATGATGGTCATGGAAGCAGCCGCAGAACTGCTGAAAAGCTGCAATAAGGAGGATGCCAATAGGGACGGACAAAGCCATGAGCGGAGATCAAAGGTGAAAAAGGTTGATATTGCCTGAAGGGGGCGGAAAGGGAGTAAAGAGATGCGCGTGATTATTTATACAGGTAAAGGCGGCGTAGGGAAGACCAGCATGGCGGCTGCGACCGCATGTAAGATCGCCAGGGATGGAAAAAGAGTACTTGTGATGAGCACAGACCAGGCACACAGTCTGGGGGATTCTTTTGACAGAAAAATAGAAAAAGAACCCACGCTTATTGCGGAAAATCTGTATGCAATGGAAATAGATACCGTCTATGAAAGCGAGAAGAGCTGGGGGAACTTAAAAGATTACTTTAAGCAGCTTCTTACGCTGAAAGGCGGAAGCGGAATAGAGGCGGAGGAACTGTTAGTGTTTCCGGGGCTGGAGGAATTGTTCTCAATGTTCAAGATTTTGGAGGTATACGAAAGCGGAGAATTCGATACCATTATCGTGGATTGTGCCCCCACAGGCGAAACGCTGGCTTTGCTGAAATATCCCGAAAGATTGTCCGGCATGATAAAAAAGGTATTGCCGGTAAAAAGGGCGGCAGTAAAATCCGCTGGCACCGTGGTGGAAAAGGTTATGAAAATGCCGATGCCCAAGGATAATGTGTTCGACGATATTGAGTATTTGATGGATAAGATGCAGCGCCTGCAGGATCTGCTGCTGAATAAAGAAGTGGTCAGCCTGCGCGTAGTGACTACGCCGGAAAAGATTGTGATCTGTGAGGCAAAGCGGAACTTTACCTGCCTGTATTTGTACCATTATAATGTGGATGCCGTCATCGTAAATCATATTTATCCGGAAAAAGCAATGGAAGGATATTTTAATAAGTGGATAAAATTGCAGGAGGAGGCGCTGCAGGAAATCAAAGAAAGTTTTAGTGAAGTGCCGCGGTTTTATGTGGAACTGCTTAAGCAGGAATTGCGCACATTAGAAGTACTTGAAAAAGTCGGGGATTCTTTTTTTGAAAAGATGGATCCGGACGAGATTCTTTTTAAAAAAGAGATTTATCACATCGACGATGCGGAAAAGTGTCTTAAGATTTATCTGCCGTTTGCCGATAAGGAAGAGCTGAGGCTGGAACAGGATAAAAATGAGCTTGTGGTAGGCGTGAGAAATGAAAGCCGGAGATTTCCGATTCCAGCTGAATTTGCAAAAAAAGAGATTACAGGGGCTAAATTTGAGGGCGGATACTTAAATATTCAGTTTTAAAAGGCTGGAAATATATTGAAAAATACAATTCTTTTATTGGAAAAAATGAAGGGATTCACGGGATTGCTACGAGAAGTAGCAGAAAAATCCGCAGTGCAATCCCTATTTGCTTGTAATAAAAAGCGTTATTTCCTACACTTGACGTGTCAAAACAAAAGCAAGGAGGAAAATGCATCATGAATTTAAAAATGCTTAAGCAGGATTTTCAAAAAAATCCGTGGAAGAACTTGATTTTGTTCCTGCTCATATGCCTGTCTGCAATGATTGCGGTTACGGTTACATTGACGCTGGCACAGCTTTTTACATCCATTTCGTCCATGTATGAAACGGCAAATCCGCCTCATTTCCTGCAAATGCATGAAGGAGATGTTGCTCAGGATGATCTGGATGATTTCAACAGCAGTTATGATGGGATTGTGCACTGGCAGACAATTCCCATGATCAACGTTTACGGGGAAGCGATGCGTGTATCAAATGAAACGGGAAAACAATTCACGCTCTCCGATTGCAGATTAGATATCAGTTTGGTCAGGCAGAATGATGAATATGATGTCCTGCTTGACGGGAACAGGGACAGACTGGAAATGCAGGAGGGAAGAATTGGTGTTCCGGTAATCCTGTTGGATCAATTTGACATTGAAATCGGCGATACAGTTACCTTAAACAGCAAAGGCATGATTAAGAAATTTATAGTATCGGATTATGTTTACGACGGACAAATGAATTCTACCCTTTGTTCCTCTACGCGGTTTTTGATCAGTGATGCAGATTTTGGCGCAATGTCCGGTAAGGTGGGTGAAACAGAATATCTGATTGAAGCGTGGTTTGCTGACAGCGGGCAGGCAGCGGATTATCAGACCGCTTATGAACAGAGTGACAAAAATCTTTCCAAGAACGGTCAGGCAATTACCTATACCATGATTTTTCTGCTGAGCGCTCTGACGGATCTGCTGATGGCAGTTGTGTTTTTGCTGGCAGGCATTTTGCTGATGATCATTGCCCTTGTGTGCCTGCGGTATGCCGTTTTGGCGGAATTGGAAGAAGATATGCGTGAGATTGGAACCATGAAAGCTATGGGTATTCCGGAAAAAGGGATTCGGAATTTGTATCTTGGTAAAATTCGGGTTTTGACGGCGGCAGGCTGCGGCATAGGATTTTTGCTTGGTTTCTTCATGACGGCACTCATAGCAGGTCATATCAGCCGTACTTTCGGAACCCAGTCTTTTGGAAGCATGAGTATATGTATGGCTGCGCTGACGGCTGCTGCGGTGTATGGCATTATCCTTATTTTTTCCAAAAATATATTGCGCCGTCTGAAAAAGGCGAGCGTAATCGATCTTATGGTCACAGGAAAGGGCTTTGGACGCGGGACGACGGCGCATGACAGTCTTCGCAAATCAAAGAAACTCCCCGTAAGTCTGCTGATAGGGCTGTACGAAGTGCGTCATGGCTACGGCATTGTATTCGGACTGCTTTTAATAGTATCCTTCTTGATCGTGATACCGATCAGGACTGTCCAGACCATGGAGAACAGGGAATTTGCCACTTACATGGGAAGCGCTGAATGTGACCTCCTTGTGGAGGCAGGGCAGGGCGAGAACTTAGAAGAGCGCAGAGCGCTTGCGGAAAGGGTTTTGCTGGAAGAGGCAGGACAGGGGGCAATCCAAAATGTAGACACTTTGCGCAGGGTGCGTCTGCAGGCTGTACGCAGTGACGGGGAGGTGATTGGTATTCATATCGATACAGGCAGGAGCGCCGGTGCGGGTTTAAAATACCTTGACGGCAAAAACCCGGTTTCAGATACGGAAATCGCGCTTTCTTATCTGATGGCTGATGAATTGGAAAAAAATGTCGGCGATATGGTGGATATTTTGGTGAGCGGCGAAAAAAGAAGTTTTATCGTTTGCGGTATCTATCAGGATGTGACTAGCGGCGGCAGAACTGCCAAAACTTATTCTGACTTTCCCGAGGAGCAGGCGGAAAAATATGAGTTTGCGCTTACGCTGTCACAGGAAAATGCAGACAATCTGGCTTTTCGTCTGCGCAAGAAGCTGGGAAGCGGTTACAGCATTGAAAATATGGAGGAGTTCTTAGAGCAGACCCTGGGCGGCGTCACTGCACAGGTACGGCAGGCAGAAAGAGCGGTATTATGGATCGGAATTTGCCTTACCGTTTTGATAACAGCGCTGTTCTTAAGGCTTCGCATTGCAAGGCATGCTGCCGCTTTGTCGGCAAAGAAAGCGATGGGCATTCCGTTTGCGGAAATTTGGAAGCAGGAGCTTTACCCGGTTCTGCTTGCGGGGGGATCCGGTTCTGTCTGCGGTGTAGTCTTTGCGGAGCTGTCCGGAGATCGACTGATCAGCGCATTGTTCCAGATGCTGGGGATGGGATTGAAAAGAATTGTGTTTATAAAGGTATCAGCGGTGCAGTCTATTATGATTCCGGCTATATTGCTTGTGACGCTTACGGTTGTAGTATCAGGCGTGTGCATGAAGATAAGAAAGATGAACGTATCAGATTACGTGAACGAATAAGAAGGGAGAGCAGACAATGGGACAGTCCGGATGTGGGAAATCAACGTTTCTTTACTGCGTCAGCGCTATGGACAGACCGACCGCGGGGGAAATTTACTTTGACGGACGCGAAATGCTTAGCTTATCCGATAAAGAAATGGAGAAACTGCGGCTACAGCACATGGGATTTATCTTTCAGAAGGCGAACTTCTTTAAAAATCTTTCAATTGCAGATAACATTGTATTTCCGGCATTTCAGCTTGGAAGGCGGAACCGCTTTGAAATCAGAAGGGAAGCAGAACAGATGATGAAGCGGCTGGGGATTCTTTCCGTGGCGAATCATGATATCCGTCAGGTGTCCGGCGGACAGCTTCAGCGGGCGGCAATCTGCAGAGCCATGATTAACCACCCGGATATCCTTTTTGGCGATGAGCCTACCGGTGCGCTTAATTCCTCGGCAACGCAGGAAGTAATGGATATTATTGGTAAGATCAACAGGGATAGAACTACCGTACTGTTCGTGACTCATGATGCCAAAGTGGCAGCAAGGGCGGACCGCATTATCTATTTAGAGGATGGGCGCGTTAAGGACGAACTGCGGCTCGGCAAATATAAGGATTCCGAACGGCTGGAGCGTGAACATAAAATGCAGAAATGGCTTGGGGATATGAAATTTTAATGCTACAGTTCAGAGCATACGTGAAGCAGGATAAGATACGGCGGGAAATGATACGGCATCACGTATGCTCTGAACTGTAAATAATTCCTACAAATTGAAAAGCGTGTTTTGATATTGCTCATATTGTTTCTTGGGGGTTAGAATAGTAAATGTATATTTGAGAGCAAAAAAGTAGGGGGATGAATAATGAGGGAGAATTATCTGTTTTCAAAGACTAAGAGGAAATTGGCAGAGCTGTCCAAGGAAACGTACAGCGATGTCATAGATACGATTAATGGGGAAAAGGGAGCGCCTGTTTATCATCTGGAAGGGGTTACGGTAAATATAGATGAGCAGGTTATGAAGATGGCGCTGTCTAATGGCGATAAGGTGTTTAAAGACGGTGGGTTTAACCGCGATAGTTTTTCGGAGTATCTGGATGGATTTTACATAAAGGATAATCGTGTAAGTGAAAGGATGGTCACTATTTATCAAATTGCAGCGCTTCTCGGCGTGTTTTTCCTTGTGATGGCATTAGGGCATATCGTGCCTGCCATGGTCAGAATCAATAAGGGAGATGTCAACTGCAGTTGATAACTTGTTTGAGAGCCAAAAACATATAAGAGACAAAATATAATTGCCGCAATCAAAATCATGACCCATCCGGCGTCTCCGGCTTCCTGTGTATTCGCAGGATTGTCCTGAATTGAGCCTGTATCATTGGTTTGATCTGTATCTGCGCCGCTGTTTTGGGGCGTATCGATATCGGCGCGGCTTAAGTACTCCGCACATTCGCCGGCGCCGAGCCCGGCTTTGTGGGCAGCTGCATATTCTTCCAGAGTCATGCCGGCATAGACCTGCTTGCACGCATCTGTCGCCAGATTGATCTGATAAATACAGGGCTCACCGTAACTGCATGAATCGCGCACGCGAATAGTTCTGCATACGCTGGTCACGGACGCGATTGCTTGATGCCTCCTTTGGAATTTGACAGTTTGAACGAAAAATATAAAAAAAACTATTTTTTTTTGTGGAAAACGTAGAATAAATTGTAAAAGTCTGATAAAATAGAACGGTAGTTATATTTACATCCAAAATGATTTGGGGATTGGCGCGTCAGGGGATTTGGCGTAAAGGAAAGAGGGGGTATTATGCAAGGGAAGAATGCAAGTGAACGAAAGCCGTCGAACAGCGGTAAGCAAGGGCAGTTTTTAGGTATCGAAAAGAAGATTTCCAAGAGCTTCGGTCAGGTGATCATACTCTGTTGTATTATTCTGGGTGTTATTTCATCTGTTCTAAGTTATGTTTCATCTATAAGCGCGGTTTCGGAAACGCTGAATGACACTTCTGATGTGGCGGCAGATTATGTGACGGCAGCGCTGGAAGTGTATACATCGGTTGCTTACGAGACGGGAAGTATAGCCAGACTGGCAGATCCGGAAAAATCTCCGGAGGAGAAGGACGCCATCTTACAGCAGAGAATCAAGGATCATAATTTTTCGGGCGCTTATCTTCTTGACAGCAATGGAATCGATGTGATTACCGGGACAGATTTTTCTGACAGAGAATTTTACAAAGAGTGTATGAAGGGAAACACCTACGTTTCCACACCGGCATACAGCGAGGTCACCGGCGAGGTATCGTTTGCGGTAGCGGCTCCTTTGTGGGAGGACGGCATCCCGGATACGACACCGGTTGGCGCTGTCGTTTATGTTCCGGACGGAGAAAGCCTGAATGATATTATGCGCTCTATACACGTAGGAGAGGGCGGTACGGCATTCATGCTTGATGCCAATGGAATTACCATCGCCGATATCAATTCGGAGAACGTGGGAGTGGAAGACTGTGTCAGGGCAGGGGAGACGAACCCCGGGCTTAAGAAATTCAGCAGTATCTGTAAAAAAATGGTCGCAGGAGAAAATGGCATAGGAACCTATTCTTACGGCGGAGTTACAAAAGTCGTTGCTTATTCACCGGTTCCGAATACGGAAGGCTGGAGTATCGGTGTGGCGGCTGTCAGGAATGAGTTTTTAGGAAAGCTGTTCCTGTCAATCATTCTTACGATCATTGTTGTAATCGTGTTTGTATTCTTAGGAATCAAGAGTGGAATCCGGCTTGGGCGAAGGGTGGCGCAGCCATTAGAAGATGCGGTAGAGCGGCTGAAACTTCTGGCAGCAGGCGACCTGCATTCCGATACCTTGATACCGGAGACGAATGATGAGACGGAAATATTGATGAAATGTCTTTCTGAGACCATTCAGGATATGAATATGGTTATTTCCGAGATCAGCCATTATTTAGCTGAAATGTCTCAGGGCAATTTTAAAGTCAGCGTTGATAAGACTTATAAAGGGGATTTTGCAAAGATCAGCGAGTCCTTTAGAGAAATCGTGACAGCATTGAACGAGGCTATGAGGAACGTGGACAGCAACGCGCAGAGCGTTCAGCATGGAGCCGGGGATCTTGCCGGTGCAGCACAGGTGCTGGCAGAGGGAGCAACCGATCAGGCGAGCGCTATTGAAGAACTGACGGCGATGATGACGGATATTTCAGAAAAGATTCATGATAATGCGGAGAATGCCGAAAAGGCAAGGGGCATTGTGGAAAGCATGAATGCACAGGTGATTGCAAGCAATGAGCAGATGTGCTCCAATATGGAAGCAATGGTGAAAATTGGAGAGGCATCCAATAAGATTGCGGAAATCATCAGCAGTATTGAAGAGATTGCAGATCAGACAAATCTTCTCGCGCTGAATGCATCTATAGAGGCGGCGAGGGCAGGCGAGGCAGGAAGGGGATTTGCCGTTGTTGCCACACAGGTTGGGATTTTGGCGGATCAAAGTTCAGAGGCGGCTAGAAATACAAAGAATTTGATACAGAATGCAATTGCAGCTGTGGATGAAGGAACCAGATTGGCGAAATCAACGGCAGAATCCCTTATCTCCGTTGTAGAAAATGCAAAGGTTGCAGCAGAATCTATTGCGGATATTGCGGAGGCTTCTGACAATCAGGCAGAGGCTGCAGCCCAGATCACAGAGGGAATCAGTCAGATTGCAGGCGTTGTGGAGTCCAACTCGGCTACTTCCGAGGAAAGCGCTGCCGCATCGGAGGAATTATCTAATCAGGCGGATATGCTGAAAGAGCTTCTTGGCAGGTTCCAATATTATACATAATTTGATATAATTAAACAGTGAATATTTAGAGGCGGCTGCTGGTGTGCTCAGCACGGGACAGCCGCCCTCTTTATGCCAGGAGACAGTATTACATATAAATATTTTGAAATGGAGAAGAATTATGAAATTCGTGAAAGCGGTAAAGGAGGATAAAACGGCGGTTCTTGCGTTGTATCGCTCTCTGGTGGGGACAGCGTTTTGTGCGTGGACCTGTGACTATCCGGGGGAGAAAGATTTTGAAGGTGACTTGGCAAGGGATGGACTGTTCTGCCTGAAGGAGGACGATGGAGAAATCGTGGGTGTGATTTCTATCGACCAGGATGAGGCGGTTGAAAGTCTTTCGTGCTGGAGTGATGAATTAAAACCGGGAGCGGAGTTGTCCAGACTGGGTGTACGGATAGAAAGCCAAAATCAGGGAATAGCCAGAAAACTGCTGGAATATGGCATGGATGAGCTGCGGAGCAGAGGAATGAAAAGTGTACATTTTATCGTGTGCAAAAGCAATGAAAAGGCGATTCGTTCATACAATAGGCTCGATTTCGACGTTGTAGGTGAGTGTGAAATGTTTGGAGAAGAGTGGTGGTGCTACGAAAAGAGGTTGTAGGAAAATCGTGGAAAGGCTTGACAAAATGGGCTTTTTTTTGATACGATAAAAAAGATTTTTGGGGGACGATGGGGGTTGGTGGAGAACACTGCCGTTCCCTCATTTTAACATAAGGATGACTCGCAAAGCGTGGCATCCATTGTTTTCGCGTATGGCGACCCATAGAAAGCATGAGGACATGGCTTTCTATTTTATTTTAAAAGGAGACTTTAGTATGTTAAAGTATGTGGCAAAACGAATCTTGCTTGCAATCGTGACAATCTGGGCGGTTGCGACCCTTACTTTCTTTCTGATGAATATGGTTCCCGGCGGACCTTTCCTGTCAGAGAAGGCAATCAGTCCGCAGGCAACGGCAGCGCTGGAGGCAAAATATGGTCTGGATAAGCCTTTAGTTCAAAGATATTTTACATATATGTCGGATGCTTTGCATGGAGATTTTGGAGATAGTCTAAAGCAGAGAGGTCGTACTGTCATGTCAATCATCAAGATGAAATTTCCGATATCGGCAAGAGTCGGGGGGATTTCGGTGCTCGTGGCTTTGTGCTTGGGAATTCCTCTTGGCTGTATGGCAGCGTTAAAGAGAGGAAAGTTCCTGGACAGCTTGATCAGTGTGATTTCTACCTGTGGGATTGCCGTTCCCAGCTTTGTAATCTGCACACTGCTTCTTTATGTGCTGGGGGTTAATTTGAGACTGCTCCCTACCATGGGGCTTACCAGCTGGAAGCATTATATCATGCCAGTCATTGCACTTTCATTCTATCCCACTGCTTATATCATGAGGCTGATGCGTTCTTCCATGCTGGATGTGCTTGGGCAGGATTACATGCGTACAGCAAAGGCGAAGGGCGTTGCAGGGTTTTGGATTTTGTTCAAGCATGCCATGAGAAATGCCATTCTGCCGGTGGTTACTTATGTAGGTCCTATGCTGGCTTACACGGTTACGGGAAGTTTTGTTGTGGAAAAGATCTTTGTCATTCCGGGGCTTGGAGGAGAATTTATCGGTGCGATAGGCGGGCGTGACTATACATTGATTATGGGAACCACTATTTTCCTTGCCACTTTGATCATTATTATGAATGTTGTGGTAGACCTCGTTTACAAGCTGGTAGATCCCCGTATCAAATTGAAGTAAGGAGCAGATTATGAAGCAGAATCCATTGAGTTTTCAATTAAAATTAAAACCGGAGGATTTTCTTCCGGCTACCGAGGAAGAGAAGCAGAGCCAGATTGTCATGCGCGAAAGCGTAAGTTTCTGGAAGGACGGTATGCGCCGCTTGGTGAAGAATAAGGTGGCAATGGTAAGCCTTGTGGTGATTGTGTTGGTCATGATTTTCTCTTTTATCGTTCCGGCATTTTACCCTTATAATTATCGAGAGCAGTTTAAAGGTGCCAATCATCTTGCACCCATGGAATATTCTGCGGAGGAGCAGGCTAGGATCGACGCAGGGGAAAAGGTGTTCCCCCATATTTTTGGAACGGATAAGATGGGGCGTGACTATGCCATCCGCGTCATGATGGGAAGCCGGATTTCACTTGTTGTAGGTTTGATTGCGACCGCAATTATTCTGGTTATTGGTTCCATCTATGGCTCCGTGGCAGCTTTTTTCGGCGGATGGGTGGATCTGGTCATGATGCGTATCGTGGATATCATTTATACCATACCGGATATTCTTTTGATTGTTCTTTTATCTTTTGCGTTGAAGGAACCCCTTTACAATCTGAAAGAAGTGCCTGGATTTGGCTGGGTAGGGGTAGTGGGTGAGAATCTGATTAGTATTTTCATCGTGTTTGCGCTTCTTTACTGGGTAGGAATGGCGCGTATGGTCAGAAGTCAGATCCTGACGCTCAAAGAGAGCGAGTATGTCACGGCGGCAAGGGCTCTGGGGGTCAGCAACAAAAAAATCATTAGAAGGCATCTGCTGACCAACTGTATTGGTACTTTGATCGTAACTACTACCTTACAGATTCCTTCTTCCATTTTTACGGAGAGTTTCTTAAGCTTCCTGGGCATGGGCGTAGCAGTGCCGCTGCCTTCCCTCGGAAGCCTTGCAAGTGATGCTTTGAACGGTATTAACACTTATCCCTATCTGCTCTTTATTCCGTCAGCATTGATCAGTCTTATTATTTTGAGCTTCAATCTGTTCGGTGACGGGCTGCGGGATGCTTTCGACCCGAAATTAAAACATTAGGAAGGGCGGTTTTAGAGTATGTCAGAATATCTTGTTGATATAAAAAATGAACGACTGTCTTTTTTCACACCGGCAGGTGAGGTGAAAGCGCTGAACGATGTGTCCATTTCCCTGAAGGAAGGCGAAGTCTTGGGAATCGTTGGAGAGAGCGGTTCTGGTAAATCCGTAACGGCATACAGCCTTATGGGACTGACTGCCCATCCCGGTAAGCTGATTGGCGGAAGCCTTTACTTCAACGGGCATCAGATTGAGCAGATGTCAGATAAGGAAATGCGTAAGATCAGGGGAAATGAGGTGTCCATCATTTTTCAGGATCCCATGACAAGCTTGAACCCTGTTTATACCATTGGAAATCAGATTATGGAGGCTGTGCTGCTCCATACAGATAAGAATAAAGCGCAGGCGAAAGAGCGTGCCAAGGAACTGCTTGAGCTGGTTGGAATCAACGAGCCGGAAAAGAGATTAAAGCAGTATCCCCATGAACTATCTGGCGGTATGCGTCAGAGGGTCATGATCGCCATTGCCCTTGCCTGTGAACCGAAGCTTTTGATTGCAGACGAACCCACTACAGCCCTTGATGTGACCATCCAGGCACAGATTCTGGAATTGATGATGGAATTAAAGGATAAACTGGGTATGGCGATTATTATGATTACCCATGACTTGGGCGTGGTTGCCAGTATGTGCGAGAGAATCGCCGTTATGTATGCGGGAAAGATTGTAGAGTATGGAACGACCGAAGATATTTTTTATAAACCGAAGCATCAGTACACCAAAGGGTTGATCCGGTCTATTCCAAGATTAGATACCAAAGAGCATGAGCGGCTGGTGCCCATCGAGGGGACGCCGGTGGATATGCTCAATCCCCCTAAGGGGTGTCCATTTGCGCCCAGATGTGATGCATGTATGAAGATTTGCCTGAGGGAAATGCCTCCGGTGACCAATTTTGGGGATGTTCATTATACCCAGTGCTGGTTAAATCAGAAGGAAGAGTTTGAGAATGCATCTCATGAGAAAGGAGCCGCAAATGAGTGAGAAATTAGTGCAGATTGAGCATTTACGCCAATATTTTTCTGCAGGCGGTTTTGGAAAGAATAAGAAGTATATCCAGGCTGTGGATGATGTCTCCTTTACTATTGACAGGGGAGAGACCTTGGGGCTTGTTGGAGAGTCCGGCTGCGGAAAGACTACTACAGGGCGGACCTTGCTTCGTTTATATGAACCTACAGGCGGACGGTTCGTCTATGGCGATGAAGTTATCTTTGATGTTGAGAAAAAGCAGTATGTGGATATGCTTCCTTACAGGAAGAAGATGCAGATTGTTTTTCAGGATCCTTATGCAAGTCTTGATCCCCGTATGACCATCGGTGATATTGTAGGCGAAGCCATTGATGTGCATAAAATGGCGGCGAATAAAAAGGAAAGATATGACATTATAATAGAAATGTTGCGGCGTGTGGGACTGAATTCTGAGCATGCCAACCGTTATCCCCATGAGTTCTCCGGAGGGCAACGGCAGCGTGTGGGGATTGCAAGAGCCCTTGCGGTGAGACCGGAATTTATCGTCTGCGACGAGCCGATTTCAGCGCTGGATGTTTCCATTCAGGCACAGGTCATCAACATGTTTGAGGATTTGCAGGAGGAAATGGGGCTGACTTATCTGTTTATTGCTCATGACCTTTCTGCGGTGAAACATATTTCCAACAGAATCGGTGTTATGTATCTGGGAAGAATGGTGGAACTTGCAGACAGTTATGAGTTGATTACAAGACCCCTTCATCCTTATACCAAGAGTCTGATTTCTGCCATTCCAATTGCAGATCCTAAGACTGCCAAGGCAAGCGAGCGTATTGTGTTGGAGGGAGATGTTCCCAGTCCTTTAAATCCGCCTTCCGGCTGTCGGTTCAGAACAAGGTGTCCTTACGCGGATGAACAGTGTGCGCAGGAATGCCCGGAGTGGAAAGAGTTGGAAAAGGGGCATTTCGCTGCTTGTCATCATATTGACAAGTGCAATTAAATGTGGTAAACCGATATAAGCATCTCATATCCGATGCTTGTATTAGTAAATATTATTAAAATAAGGAGGAGAATTATGAAAAAGAAAGTAATTGCGCTTCTGCTGGCAGTGACTATGGTAGTTGGTCTCACAGCCTGCGGAGGGGGGGCTGATACACAACAGTCCACAGACAATGCACAGGGAACAGAAAGTTCTGAGAACACTGAAAATGCAGATGCTGCTGGCACAACTGCAGGTGGAGAGAAAATCCTTTCCGTTCAGGTGGGACCTGACCCTGAAACAATTGACCCTGCACTTAATAGTGCAGTAGACGGCGGTAACATGCTGTTGCATTCTTTTGAGTGCCTTTTGACGGTAGACCAGGAAGGAAAGCTGGCTCCCGGACAGGCAGAAAGCTGGGAAACAAGTGAGGATGGTCTTACATGGACTTTCCACTTAAGAGACGGATTAAAATGGTCTGATGGTTCTGACCTTACAGCAAACGATTTCGTATACAGCTGGAAGAGAGTGTGCGATCCTATGGTGGCAGCTCCTTACGCAGAAACTGTTCTTGGTATGGTAGCAGGTTTTAGCGATGCAATTGGCGGTAACTTGGATGCGCTTCAGGTAGAAGCAACAGATGACAAGACACTGGTTGTTACACTGTCCAGCCCTTGCTCATACTTTGGCAGCTTGGCAGCATTTGCTACATTGAGCCCTGTACAGCAGGCTACAATTGATGCAAACGGCGACGCTTGGGCAACTGCAGCAGAGACATATATTTCTAACGGACCTTTCTATATTTCAGAGTGGGTACCTGGGTCTCATATCCTTATGAGCAAGAATACCAACTACTGGAATGCGGATGCAATCAAATTAGACGGCATCAAGTGGAATCTGATCGAGGATGCAAACGCATCTTACAGTGCATACCAGACAGGTGAAGTTCTGATGATCAAGGATGTTCCAACAGAGGAAATTCCTTCTTTATCAGGAAACAGTGATTTCTTTGTGGATCCTATTATTGGTACTTATTATCTGAGCCTTAATACACAGAGAGAGCCTTTCACAGATGCAAGAGTTCGTAAAGCATTGAGCCTTGCAATTGACCGTGAATATGTTGCAAATACATTGATGCAGGGTACCTATTCACCGGCAAGCAATTTCATGGGTCCTGGCTGGGTTGATACGGACGGAAGCCAGTTCATTGACAGTGCAAACGGTGGTCAGCCTTACATCGACACAGCAAATTACGAAGCAAACCTTGAAGAAGCTAAGCAGCTTTTGGCAGATGCAGGTTATCCTGACGGAGAAGGTTTCCCTTCTATTACTTACTCTACAAATGATATCGGTTACCACAAGGTAGTTGCTGAATACTTACAGGAAGCATGGGCACAGTTAGGCATCGACTGCAAGGTAGATATCGTAGAGTGGGCAAGCTTCACACCTATGAGACGTAACGGTGACTATGATGCATCCCGTAACGGATGGGTAGGAGACTACAGCGATCCTTCCAATATGCTGGATCTGCTTTACTCCACCAACGGAAATAACGATGGTAAGTTCAGCAATGCTGAGTATGACGCTGCAATGGACGTATCAAGAACTACTCTTGATGTAGCAGAGCGCTCTGAAGCACTTCACACAGCAGAGGATATCCTGATGGAAGAGGCTGGATGTGTTCCGGTTGCTTACTATAATGACTTCTGGTTACAGAGCGATAAGATTACAGGATCCTGGCATTCACCTTATGGATATTGGTATTTTATGTATGCTGATATTGCTGAATAAGAGGTCGGTTTGTAAATTGAATTAGAAATGTGATTTTAGCAGGGCAGACGCAGCTTGAGGTTGTGGCTGTCCTGTTTTTTGCAGCTGCGCAAAACGCGACATACAGGTGTCGTGTTAGGGGTGTTATAATAGTAAAATAATGAGACAAAAAGGAGGAAAGGGTATGATTGAATCAAGGTGTGGCATTTTGTGCAGTGAATGCTTTTATCGGGAGCAAGTGGGGTGTAAAGGATGTGTGAATGTGCAAAAGCCATTCTGGGGGGAGAGCTGCCCCTTTCCAAATCCAAGGCGGACGTCTGCCATTCCCTTTCCAGATTAAATTCCCTTCATATTCTATACAATTCGCATCATCTCTCACGATTCAAGTTGACAATCACTTAAAAGTAAAATAGAATAAGATTAAACAAGATTAAAATTAATTAAAAGACCAAAAACAAATTAATTCACGGAGGAAGATACCATGGCAATCACTTACTTGGAGGATAAAAAAATCTTCCAGCTAAACACCGCCCAGACGACCTATCTGATCGGTTTATCACCGGAAGGATATGTAGGGCACATCTACTACGGCAAAAGACTGAAAGGAGAAGGAAGCAATTATCTGCTTCGCATGAACGAAGCTCCCTACACGCCTTCTGTCAATAAACGGGAAAAATCCTCTTTTTTGGATCGGTTTCCCATGGAATATCCCACAGGCGGAATCGGAGACTACAGGGAAAGCTGTCTGGACGTAAGGGGAGAATCGGGAAGCAGAGGATGTGAGTTTACCATTGAATCTTATCGGATTATAGAGGGAAAACCGGCACTGCCTGGGCTTCCGGCATCCTTTGGTGAACCGGAGCAGGTTAAGACGTTGGAAATCGTGTGTAAGGATGCGGTTTTAAACCTGCGGACGGTGCTGTCGTATTCTGTGTTTGAAAAATGTGACGTGATTACGAGAAATGTGCGGATTGAAAATGTGGGAGAGCAGCACTTGAAGCTAGAGAAAGTTTACAGTGCCTGTCTGGATATGGATAATCAGGATTTTGAGATGCTGACGCTTACAGGAAGCTGGGCGAGGGAGCGGCATATGCAAAGGAGCAGGATACGGTATGGAAAACAGCTGGTATCCTCTAAAAGGGGAGAATCCAGCCATCAGGAGCATCCTTTTCTTGCATTGGTGACGCCGGATACCACACAGGAGCAGGGCGAGGTATATGCCATGAATTTCGTATATTCCGGCAATTTCCTGGCACAGGCGGAGATGGCACAGTTTGGCAATGTGAGGATGGTCATGGGAATCCATTCAGACGATTTTTGCTGGAATTTAAGACCGGGAGAAGTTTTTCAGGCGCCGGAGGCAGTGCTTATCTATTCGTCGGAAGGGCTTGGAAAAATGACCCACAGTTTCCATGATTTTTACAGGGAACATTTGATAAGGAGCCCGTATAAATACGGAAAACGTCCGGTACTGATCAACAATTGGGAAGCCACTTATTTTGATTTCAACTCGGAAAAACTTTTGGATATTGCCAGAGAGGCGAAGAAGGCAGGCATCGAGATGCTTGTGATGGATGATGGGTGGTTCGGAAAGCGCAACTTTGACGACAATTCTTTGGGGGACTGGTTTGTCAATGAAGAAAAGATTACCTCGGGACTTGCAGATCTGGTAAAGAAGATTAATGAAATAGGAATGGATTTTGGCATCTGGTTCGAGCCGGAGATGATTTCGCCGGACTCGGAACTTTACAAAAAACACCCTGACTGGGCAATCCGGATTCCCGGAAGAGAGCCAACCCAGTGCAGGGCGCAGTATGTTCTGGATTTGTCAAGACCGGAAGTGGTGGACTATGCTTATAAGTGTGTGGCAGACATTTTGCACAGCGCGCCGATTGCCTATGTAAAATGGGACATGAACAGGCAGCTTTGCGATATTGGAAGCAGCTATCTTGACAAGGAATCCCAGGGGGAACTTCTCCATCGGTATATGTTGGGCGTCTATGAGATGCAGGAGAGGCTGGTGCAGGAATTTCCTGATTTACTTTTGGAGAATTGCTCTGGCGGCGGTGCGAGATTTGACCCAGGCATGTTGTATTACAGTCCCCAGATCTGGTGCTCGGATGATGTGGATGCACTGGAGCGGCTGAGTATTCAGGAAGGGACGGCACTTATTTATCCCCTTGCCACCATGGGGGCACATGTGGGAGACTGTCCCAATCATGTGGTGGGGAGAAACACGCCCTTTGAGACGAGGGGGCATGTAGCGCTTGCCGGTACCTTCGGATATGAGCTTGATGTTACCAAGATCGCACAGGAAGAGCGGGAGCAGATACCGGGACAGGTGGCACTGTACCATAAGTATCATGCGCTGGTACAGGAGGGAGACTATTACAGGATTGCGTCCTGGTCTATGGAGAAGCCTTACGATTGCTGGGAGGTGGCGTCAAAGGACGGCAAAGAGGCGTTGGTAACTTTCGTGCAGGTTCTGGCGCAGCCCAATATGACCAGTAGAAAGATTTATCTGCGTGGTCTTAAGGAAGAGGCGGATTATAAACTGGAAGGTACAGATGAGGTTTACCGTGGAGAAGAACTGATGAAATGCGGCTTTTTGGTTCCTTCTGAAAGGGGAGACATGAAGAGTTGGCTGTATCATTTTATCTGCCGTGGAGGAAAGAGAGAAGGGGCTGAATAAAATGAGAAAGGTGAGATTGGCGGATATTGCGCAGGCGGTGGGGGTCAGCGCGGTGACGGTGCACAATGCCCTAAATGGACAAAAAGGCGTAAGCGACCAGCTGCGGGAAGAGATTCAAAGGGTTGCAGATCAGATGGGATATGAAAGTCTGGTCAAAGAAAAGAGCGTCAAGGAGGAAGGCAGTGATTTCCAAAAAATTGGTGTTTTGATAGCAGAAAAGTATTTGGGAAATCATGCCACCTACTATTGGAAAATTTATCAGGAGCTGGCGCTGGCGGCAACAGAAAAGCAGTGCTACACCATTGTGGAGACCTTAAGGACAGGCGGAGGCGCCGGGGCGTGGGAGATGCCGCAGATGATCCTGCAAAGCAGTGTGCAGGGCATCATCATTATTGGAGAGATTGGGAAGGAACAGATCAGGCTGATTAAGGAGACGGCATCCATTCCTGTCGTCCTTCTGGATTTTTATGATAGGGAATTTGCGCAGGATGCTGTGATTGCAGATAATTTTTACGGTATGTATCAGATGACGGAGCTTCTGTTCGACCGCGGGCTTGAGGAGATTGGGTTCGTGGGTTCTATCCATGCCACCAACAGCATTATGGACCGCTATTGCGGATACATGAAGTCCATGATGGAGCATGGCAAGAACATCCACCCGGAGTGGGTGATCGAGGACCGGGACGAGACAGGCGTGGTGGAGTTTGATCTGCCCAAACGCCTTCCCAAGGCATTTGTCTGTAACTGTGATCTGACTGCGGGGATGCTGGTCAATAAGCTAGGGGCGAGAGGCTTAAAAGTGCCGGACGACATTTCTGTAGTGGGATTTGATAATTTCCTGTATCCGGGATATGCGGATCATGGTATTACTACCTATGAAGTAAATATAAAGGCTATGGTGAAGGTGGCGATTAAAAAACTGATTAAACAGTTCCGCAGTTCAGGACAGGGAAGCAGTCTTGAAATCATATCCGGTCACATTGTCATGAAAAATAGTATCAGAAGGTAAAATTAGATTTAAAAGAGCGGATGACACATGCTGATTTTCAGCTGTGCATCCGCTCTTTTTGCGTCAAACGATGGTACGCGAAGCGCAGCAGCGTTTGTTCCAATAAGCTGTCATGCCAAGCATGACGGTGCAGATTAACTTAACGAATTAATTAACTTAAAAATAAATTAATTTATAAAAATCGCGGTATATATGTGCATTGTGCATAAAAAAATAAATATAAGTAAATGTAAAATGGAGAAAGTGCATTTTATTACAAAAAAGACTTCACAAAATTAAAAAATAATACTAAAATTAAATTAACTTAAAAAATAATTAAAATAAATTAAAGGAGGATAAAAATTATGAAGCTCAGGAAAAAATTATTGAGCCTTGGTCTGGCAGCTGCTATGGTATTGCCGCTTGTTGCATGCGGAGGTAAAAGCGAGGACAGTGACGGGGGTGCGCAGGAAGCATCGTCATCCAGCGCCAGTACAGAGATTCCTACAATTGATTCCATTACATTGAAGACCAGCGCCGATTCAGAGGGGGATTACAGTGACTTAAGTGCCAGCATTAAGATCCTAACAAACCGTACGGATATTGTTGACACCGTTTATAAGGGGTATGCAGAACAGTTCATGGAGCTTTATCCCAACATTACAGTAGAATATGAAGGTATTACAGATTATGAAGAGTCCTTGAGATTACGTCTTACCACAGGCGACTGGGGAGATGTATGCTTCATTCCTACATCGGTCAGCAAGGAAGAGTTACAGGATTACTTTATCAGCTTTGGCGACTTTGACACACTGGATGGCATTTACAACTTCTGTACAGAGAAGAGCTTTGAAGGCAAAGTATACGGTATCGCCAACGGTGGTACGGCAGGCGGCGTTCTTTATAACAAGAAAGTATGGGATGCAGCAGGCATTACAGAACTTCCCAAGACACCGGATGAATTTCTGGAAGCTCTTCAGAAGATCAGCGACAACACAGACGCAGTTCCGCTGTATACTAACTTTGCAGCAGGATGGCCCATGGGTGCATGGGATGCCTATACTGACATTGTCTGCACGGGCGATGCAGATTTCAAGAATAAGATGCCTCATATGAAAGATCCTTTTGCAAGGCGGGATGATATGACAGGTCCTTATGCAGTTTACTATACCATGTATGAAGCAGTTGCACGTAAGCTGGTAGAAGAAGACCCGGCAAGTACCGACTGGGAATCCTCGAAGGGCGCTATCAACAAAGGCGAGATCGCTACCATGGTTCTCGGTTCATGGGCAGTACAGCAGTGCAAAGACGCAGGCGATACACCGGATGATGTAAAATACATGCCTTTCCCGATTACGGTAGACGGCAAGCAGTATGCAAGCGCAGGCGGCAACTACGGATTCGGCATCAATAAACAGGCATCCACCGAAAACCAGATCGCATCCATGCTTTATGTAAAATGGCTGGTGGAGGAATCCAGCATTTATACAGATGAAGGAAGCATTCCGGCGCGCAAGGATCAGCCTCTTCCCGATGTACTGGCAGACTTCTCGGGTGTAGAACTTCTTTCTAACAATCAGGCTCCGGCAGGAGAAGAAGATTTGTTCGACAATGTGAACCTTGAGAGCGAAGTTGGCATCAATAATGATGATTATCCTGATTGTGAGATTTTAGAGGCAGCCCTTTACGACACTAAGACATTGGATGAATTGATGGACGAATGGAATGCAAAGTGGACTTCAGCACAGGAAACGTTGGGCGTTGAAGTGACGGAATAGGAGGTTACTATGAGTAACACAGCTACGGCAGTTTCTAAACCGCGTAAAGGGTTTTGGGAAAATATGAAGGCAAGGAAGGGACAGAGGGTTTTGGTGATTGTCCTGTTTATGATCATTCCATTGACGCTTCTGGCTGTCTTTACCTACATCCCGTTTTTTGAGATGATTCGGTTTAGTTTTTACAATATGAAGTACGGCGGTCAGCAGGGAACCTGGGTCGGACTGAACAACTACGTGGAAGTGTTCAGGAGGAGCGAATGCTTTAAATCACTGCTGGTGAGTGTGTACTATATGGGCGGCGCCGTGATCCAGCTTGCGCTTGCACTGTTTTTCGCCACCATGTTCGTCTTTCACGTGAAGGGGAGCGCCGTCTTTAAAGGCGCCATGTTCTTCCCCTACCTCATCTGTGGTATTGCAGTGGGATTTATCTTTAAATTCTTCTACGCAAGAGGATATGTGTTAGACTCTCTCTTACAGATGTTCGGAGTGGCGGCGGAGGAGATTCCTTATTGGCTGCAGGACCAGAGAATCAACAACATCTCTCTGGCGGCAACCTCCGTGTGGAGATACATGGGGCAGAACATGATCCTGTTTCTGGGCGCCATGATGTCTGTGGACACAGATCTTTACGAAGCTGCTTCCCTGGATGGGGCAAATAAATGGCATCAGTTCCGCTACATTATTCTGCCCAGCATCAAATCCATTGTGGTGCTGAACCTGATCCTTTCCATCAGCGGTTCCTTGAGCGCATTTGAACCGCCTTACGTTATCACCAACGGCACCATGGGAACAGGAACCTACTTCGTCATTATGAACCGTCTTGCTCATGAAAATCAGAAAGTCGGTCTCGCCTGTGCAATGGCAATCGTTCTTTTGGTCATCATCGTTATTTGTACGGTGGCACAGAATTTGTTCTTTAAATATGTGTTCAATGACGGGACAGAGGATGAATCCAAGGTGGCAGTCAGAGCCAAGAGGCGTGCGGCGAAGGCTGCGAAAGTTGCGAAAGGGGGAAGATAAGGCATGACGATTATGAAGATGAAACCCACTACGTTTTTGTTTACAGTGTTCAAATATGTATCTATCATACTGGCATCCATTGTGGCACTGTTGCCCATCTGCGTGTGCGTGCTGACCGCCTTTAAGACGACGGAAGAATATAACAGTACATCGGTATTGGATCTGCCTGCCTCGTTTCTATACTTTGAAAACTTCGCAATTGCATTAAAGCAAGCGAATATGTTAAAGGGATTTCTCAATACGGGAATCGTGCTGATCGTCGTGCTGACGGTATCTGTACTTACAGGATCCATGCTGGCATATGTGCTGAACCGCTTTAAATTCAAGGGAAGCGGAATCATTCACAGCTTGTTCATGTTTGCCTCATTGATTCCCGGCATTGCAACCCAGGTTACGGTCTATCAGATCATGTATAAGCTGCATCTGATCAATCACCTGTATGGGTATATGGTGGTGCTGATGGGAACAGACATTATCTCTATTTACATTTTCCTGCAGTTTTTTGAGAACCTTCCGGTTTCTCTGGACGAATCGGCAATCATGGATGGTTGTACCTACTTTGGCGTATTCTTTAAAATCCTGTTCCCGCTTTTGAAACCGGCAATCGTCACATCACTGGTGCTTAAGGGAGTAGGCGTGTACAACGAATACTACATGTCCAATCTGTACCTGCAGGATAAGAATTTAAAGACGATTTCTACTGCCCTTTACACCTTTACGGGTCCTTTCGGAAATCAGTACAACTACATCTGTGCAGGTGTTTTGATCACCATTATTCCGATTTTTATCCTTTTCCTTGTATTCCAGGAGCAGGTATACAGCGGAATGGCTGCCGGAGCGGTGAAAGGTTGATCGACGTGTTTTTAGAAATGAAGGAGAAAAGCATATGAGCAATGTGAAAATCATAGCGCCTGCCGTGCCTAATATGCCATGGCAGGAAAGGGAAGAGAAGGGAAACGGCGCTCCGGTATGGCGGTATAAAGATAATCCGATTATAGGGAGAAATCCCGCGCCGGAGGTGGCACGTATCTTTAACAGTGCGGTTATGCCCTATGAAGATGGATTCATCGGCGTATTCCGCGGAGAACAGACCAACGGCATCCCCTATATTTACATGGGCAGAAGCCAGGATGCAATTCATTGGACGTTTGAGGAGGAAAAGATTTCCTTCGTGGATGAGGAAGGAAAGCCCTTTATGCCGGTCTATGCCTACGACCCCAGGCTGGTGAAGGTGGAAGATACCTATTATATCATCTGGTGTCAGGACTTCTATGGAGCGGCGATCGGGATGGCAAAGACCACCGATTTTAAGACTTTTACAAGGATTGAGAACCCGTTCCTTCCGTTTAATCGGAACGCGGTGCTGTTCCCGAGAAAGATTGGCGGAAAGTACATGATGTTGTCCCGCCCAAGCGACAGCGGGCACACGCCTTTTGGGGATATCTTCCTGTCAGAGAGCCCGGATATGGTCTACTGGGGCAGGCACCGTCACGTGATGGGCAAAGCCAGTCAGTGGTGGGAGTCCTTGAAGATCGGCGGCGGTGCTGCGCCTATTGAGACGACGGAAGGATGGCTCTTATTCTATCATGGGGTGAGCGGAACCTGCAACGGCTACGTGTATAGCATCGGCGGCGCCATCCTTGATATTGACAATCCATCTATCGTAAAGTACCGCTGTTCCAACTTCCTGCTGACGCCGGAAGAATGGTATGAGGAGAGAGGGTTCGTGCCCAATGTGACCTTCCCCTGCGCCACCATTCATGACAGCGAAAGCGGAAGAATCGCCATTTATTACGGCGCAGCGGACACCTATGTGGGGCTTGCCTTTACCACGGCACAGGAGATTATTTCTTATATCAAGGAAAACAGCGAAGTTACGGAAAACGATACAGAAATCGGCAGAAGGTAGAAAATTATGCGTACATTTGTAAAAGAAATTGCGCGCCATTTACAGGAGGATATGATTCCTTTCTGGGAAAACCTAAAGGATACGGAGTATGGCGGCTACTACGGTTATATGGACGATCAATTGCATATTGACAGAAGCTACGAAAAAGGCTGCATCTTAAACAGCCGTATCCTTTGGTTTTTTTCCAGTGCCTATAAGCTTTTGGGAAAGGTAAATTTAAAGGAAGATGCGGATCATGCCTATCAGTTCCTAAAGGAGCGCTGCCAGGATAAAGTTTACGGCGGTATTTACTGGTCCCTTACCTATGACGGGAAACCAAAGGATGCCTCCAAACATACATACAATCAGGCGTTTGCAATCTATGCGCTTTCTGCTTACTATGACGCTGTGGGAAAGGAAGAGGCGTTAAATCTTGCCTTCCTGATTTATCAGCTGATCGAGGAAGAGTGCAGGGATGCGGGCGGTTATCTGGAAGCATTTGACCGTACCTTCCATCCCATGGACAATGAAAAGCTCTCTGAGAACGGCGTCATGGCGCAGCGGACCATGAATACGCTCTTACATCTTTTGGAGGCATACACAGAGCTGTACCGGGTGAGCAAAGCACAGGCGGTGGGGGAGCGAATCCGGTATATGCTGGAGGTTTTTGAGCAGAAAGTCTATAATAGGGAAAAGGGAAGACAGGAAGTGTTTTTTGATGAGAACTGGAATCCCCTGATCGACCTTTACTCCTACGGTCATGATATCGAGACTGCCTGGCTAGTGGACCGGGCGCTTGCAGTACTGGGGGATGCCTCTTACACAGAGCGGATAAGACCCATTACGACAGAAATTACAAAGAATATTTACGAGCGCGCATTTACAGGAGATTCGCTCCCTAATGAAGCGGAAAACGGCGTGGCGGACACCACAAGAGTGTGGTGGGTACAGGCGGAAGCTGTGGTGGGATTTGTCAACGGTTACGAGAAAGAACCGGAGAAGACTTATTACCATGAAGCGGCGGAAAAAATCTGGGCTTATATCTGTCGGAATATCATTGATAAGCGGGAAGGCTCCGAGTGGTTCTGGGCGGTGGAGGAAAACGGAACGCCTCTTCCTAAGCCCATTGTGGAGCCTTGGAAATGCCCCTATCACAACGGCAGAATGTGTATGGAAATCATAAGGAGATTAGGCGATGATACATGAACGGTATTATGTGGAAAAGGAAAAGCAGGAGAAGCTGATTGCCAGAAAGAATCAAAAGAGCCGTTTTTATAACGGAATTTACAACAGATACGAATATCCTGTGCTCACAAGGGAGCATGCGCCGATTATCTGGAGGTATGATTTAGAGAAAGAGACCAATCCTTATTTTATGGAGCGTCTGGGCATAAATGCAGTGATGAACTCCGGGGCAATCGAGATGGACGGAAAGTTTTATCTGATGGTGCGGGTGGAAGGAAACGACCGGAAATCCTTTTTTGCGGTGGCAGAGAGTGAGAGCGGCGTGGACGGATTCCGTTTCTGGGATCATCCGGTGGTGCTGCCGGATACCTGCCCGGAGGAGACCAACGTCTATGATATGCGTCTTACAAAGCATGAAGACGGTTACATATACGGGGTGTTCTGCTCGGAGAGCAAAGATACCACGACCTCAGATTTATCAGCGGCGGTGGCGCAGGCAGGAATCGTAAGGACCAAGGATCTGAAAACATGGGAGCGGCTCCCCAATCTTAGGACGCTGCGCTCCCCCCAGCAGAGGAATGTGCTGCTTCACCCGGAATTTGTGGAGGGGAAATATGCCTTTTATACCCGCCCCATGGATGGATTTATCGAAACCGGAAGCGGCGGCGGTATCGGATTTGGACTGTGCGATGACATCACAGATGCAGTAATCGATGAGGAGATCATTACCAGCAAAAGGGTTTATCATACCCTGACGGAAGCCAAAAACGGAGCCGGTGCGGTGCCCATCAAAGGGAAAAAATGCTGGATCCATATTGCCCACGGGGTGCGTAACACGGCAGCAGGTCTGCGTTACGTACTGTATGCCTTTGGAACGGACCTCAAGGATCCCTCTAAGCTGGTGGCGGAACCGTCGGGAGTGCTGCTGGTTCCCCTTGGAAAGGAAAGAGTGGGAGATGTCTCCAACGTGGTCTTTACCAACGGCGCCATCGCAAGGCAAAATGGGGATGTGTATATCTATTATGCATCCTGCGATACGAGAATGCATGTGGCAGTGACCACCATTGATAAACTGGAAGACTATTTATTTCATACACCCAAGGATGCGCTGCGCTCACCGGACTGCGTAAAGCAGCGCTGTGAATTGATAGACAGGAACCTAAAAATCCTAAGGGAGAAAGAAGCGTAAAGTTATGGCAATTTTGAAATTAAAACCCAGCTATAAGGATTATGTGTGGGGCGGCACAAGGCTGATCACCGAGTTCGGCAAGGATTTTTCCGGCGACAGGCTTGCAGAGACCTGGGAGTTATCCTGCCACCCCGACGGTCCCAGTTATGTGGAAAACGGAGAGTATACGGGGAGCACCTTAAACGAATATATCCTCATGGAGGGGAAAAAGGTGACAGGCACCAAGAGCCGCAAGTACGAGCAGTTCCCTCTGCTGGTCAAGTTCATCGACGCAAAGGACGATCTCTCGATTCAGGTTCACCCCAGCGATGCGTTTGCCCTGGAAAATGAGGGGCAGTACGGAAAGACGGAAATGTGGTACATCGTGGACTGCGAAGAGGGATCCAGCCTGTATTACGGTTTTTCCAAGGAGATTTCCAAGGAGGAATTTGTGGAGCGGATCGAAAAGAAGACGCTGCTTGAGGTCCTTAACAAGGTAGAAGTGCAAAAGGGCGATGTTCTGCTGATTGAGCCGGGAACCATTCATGCCATTGGAAAGGGAAATCTGATTGCAGAGATTCAGCAAAATTCCAACGTGACCTACCGGGTATACGATTACGGAAGAAAGGGAGCGGACGGCAAAGAGCGTGATCTTCACATTGAAAAAGCGCTGCAGGTGACCAACCGTATCCCCATTATGAAGCGCAAATCCTTTGAGCCCCACATCGTTTCCTGTGATTACTTTACGGTAGATAAGGTGGTTCTGGACGGACAGCTCATGAAGCGGATGTTCGGCGAGATCGACCGCTCCTCCTTTGCGAGCCTTCTGGTACTAGAGGGAACGGGGGAAGTCCGTTCGGGAGAGGAATGTGTGCAGGTGAAAAAGGGCGACAGCATTTTTATCACGGCAAATACAGGAGAGTATGAGCTGGAAGGCTGTTTTGAAGCGCTTTTGACGACTGTATAGAGACAAAATCAAATTGCAGGGCGGCGGCAGAACCAAATGCCGTCCGGTATGTTTTGACATAAGGATGGTTTGCGAAGTATGGCAGGATGGTGGAAAGGCATTTTAAAGGATATTCGTGAAAAGACGGCGCATATGGACAGGAAGCAGAAGCTGGAGTATATTGCAGCATATTACTGGTATCATATCTTGTTTGTGGTGCTTGGCGCGCTTTTCATCCTTTTGCTGATCCGCCATCTTTTCTTTGGTAATCCGCCTACAGTATTCAATTGCGTTATGATTAATCAGGCAATCGATTTTGAGCGGGACGCAAGGCTAGGGGAGGATTTTGCCGGAAATCTGGGAGTTTCCCCGGAACAGATTTCCATAGATTCCAATTATGTATTTTCCTATGTTGGAAAAGAATTAGAAGGGGCAAACGAAAGCTCATACGACAAATTCTTTTTCAGGCTGGGCGGCGGGGAACTGGATGCAGCAATCATACCGGAAAGCTTTTACCAATATTGCATGGACTTAGAGTATACCTTTGTGGATTTGGAAACGATGCTCACGGAGGAGGAAAAAGCCCGATGGCAGGCAGAACTTGTAGAAAACAATGGCACATACAACGGCATTTACGTGGAAAACCTGCCATTGATGAAATATCTGAATCAGGAAGAGGAAGACCCAATCCTGCTGGTATTTTTTCAAAAGGAAAAGAATGTAGAGGCGAACCGCAGTTTTTTAGAGTTCGCGATTAATGATGAATAATCAAATATCAATAAGAAAGAAGTAAGAAGGTTATGGCGGAGATTGATTTAGACCGGGAGGAATTGATTTACAGCGGAAGAATCGACAAAAGGAATGCGAAAAGACCAGAGTTCATCTTTCCGGCGTCTTACCTGCACTTCCGATTCCGCGGGTGCAGAGCAGTTCTGACGGTAGAAAACAAAAATTTTTATTGGGACAATTACGCAGGAGCATTGGTAGACGGCGTTCAAAAGAAATGGCTCCTTAATCATACAGACCAGACGGAAATAATACTGGTGGACGATCCCCAGGATGGGGAGCATGAGATCTTATTTTTCAAAAGACAGGATAGCTGCCACGAAATGACCTTATGCTCCCTATCCTTGTCGGAAGGCGGTTCACTCCTTCCTCCGCCTCCTATACCTGAGCGCAGAATCGAAGTATACGGAGACTCCGTCTCCGCAGGGGAGGTATCAGAAGCACTGCCATACATAGGAAAAGAAGACCCGCCCCACAACGGAGAATACTCCAACAGCTGGTATTCCTATGCCTGGCTGACAGCACGCAGGCTAAATGCACAGCTCCACAATATCGCCCAAGGCGGAATCGCCCTGATGAACGGCACCGGCTGGTTCTGTGAACCCCACGCCATTGGGATGGAATCTATATGGAACAAAGTGCACTACGCACCGGAAGCTGGAACCCCTACCTCATGGGATTTCACACAATATACACCGGATGCGATAATCGTGGCATTAGGACAGAATGACAGCCATCCCTATGACTACATGAAAGAAGAACCTAGTGGAACGAAGGCAGCCCGCTGGAGAGAATGCTATAAAGAGTTTTTAGTGAAGCTGCGCTGTCAATATCCGGAGGCGCATGTTATATGCTGTACCACTTTACTAAACCATGACAAAAGCTGGGATGAGTCTATTGAGCAGGTATGTCATGAACTTTCAGATAAGAAAATAAGCCACTATCTGTTTCGGAGGAACGGACAAGGGACACCGGGACATTTGCGGATTCCAGAAGCAGAAGAAATGGCAGAGGAGCTTGCAGCATATATGGAACAAACAGTTTATCTTAAGTAAATTGGAAGGTTTAGATAGGTGGGCAATCGTTTCGCCTTGTGGCAGGGAACCGATTGCCCACCCACTACGAAAATCAAAGCGAAAGGATAATAAAATGTATTCGATGGATTTATCTAGATTGAAGAATTGCATGCGCCGTGCTGTATGCGGAGGGGAACTTACTATCGGCTTCTTAGGTGGGTCGATTACTCAAGGGAGTCTGGCATCTGAACATACGAAAACTTATGCCTATAGAGTATATACATGGTGGAAGGAGACGTTTCCGAAGGCAAAATTTAATTATGTCAATGGTGGAATTGGAGGTACTACTTCTCATTATGGAGTAGCAAGGGCGGAGGCGGATTTGTTGATGTATCAGCCGGACTTCGTGGTAGTGGATTTCAGCGTCAATGATGATGCAGATGTGTTTTTTCAGGAAACTTATGAGGGCGTGATCAGAAAGATTCTTGCCTGGGATTCTATGCCGGCGGTGCTGCTGCTTAATAATGTTTTTTATGATACGGGGGAGAATGCGCAGGAGTATCATAATGCTGTGGGCAAGTGGTATGGAGTGCCGTTTGTGAGTGTGCGGGATACGGTTTATCGGCGGATGAAGGAAGGAGAGCTTACCAGGGAGGAATTGACAGAGGACTGTCTTCATCCTAATGACAAGGGGCATAGGCTTGTGGCGGAGGAGATAATTCGTTTCTTGGAAGGCATAAAGGCGGAGACTGAAAAGGAAAATGGGAAGACACAAGGAGTGGTTTTAGATTCAGCTTGGGAAGGAGAAAAGCAGGCGAAGGTGCTGCCTTCGCCTATAACGGATAATGCCTATGAGCATGCGAGGAGGCTGACAATCAGGGAAGTGTCTCCGGAGCTGTTTGGCTTTCGGGCAGATGCGGAAGAGAAGATGGGGCATCTGGACGGGTTTAAGAATGGGTGGATTGGAAAGAAGGCGGGGGACAAGATTGTTTTTAGGGTTGAGGCTTCCTGTATCGCCGTTCAGTATAGGAAAACGGTTCAAAAGCCTGCGCTTAGAGCGAGGCTTATTTTGGATGGTGACAGGGAGCATGGAGTGGTTCTGGATGGAAATTTCGATGAAGATTGGGGGGATTGCCAGTATCTGCAGCCAATTCTTCATCATGGGGAGAAGAAGGAGCATAGGGTGGAGATTGAGATTTTGCAGGGAGGAGAAGGGGGGACATGGTTTTATCTGATGGCATTGATTATAGCGTGGTAAACGTCAAATTCGCATTGAAACAGCCGTAGTAAGGCTATCAAACAGAAAAAAATCAGGAATATGAGGAATATTTGATATGGGGCTGCTTGGAATAAGCAGCCCCATATATGTGACTCAATAAGTTAATGAGTAATCTCATTTGCACGTCGTAAAAGCTTAAATGGCAGTGATAAGACTTCCAGCCCTTCCCTTTAAGGCGTCGGAGACGGATTCGAGGGAGGTAATGAGTACGCTTCCTTTTTCGTTTTTGGTCAGATAGGCGATTGCCGCCTCTATTTTGGGAAGCATGGTGCCTTTCGCAAATTCTCCCTTTGCAATCATTTCCTTTGCTTCTTCTATGGTAAAAGAAGAAAGCGCCTGTTGGTCTTCCTTGCCAAAATTGCGGTAAACGCAAGGGACAGAGGTGAGAATGATCAATTGGTCGGCGTTAAGGTCGGCCGCTAGTTTTCCGGCAATGGCATCTTTTTCGATGACGGCGGAAGCGCCTTTTAAAGCGTGTTTTTGCTCGATGACTGGAATGCCGCCGCCTCCGCAGGCGATGACGATCTGGTCGGCATCAGCCAGGGCGCGGATTGCTTCAATCTCCACAATATCGATGGGCTTTGGCGCCGCTATGATTCTGCGGAAGCCTTTGCCAGGCTCCTCCTGCACGTAATTCCCTTTCTTAACTTCCATTTCGGCATCCTCGGAAGACATATACCGCCCAATCAACTTGGTGGGTTCATAAAAAGCCTCGTCATATGGATCGACGGTCACCTGAGTCAAAATGGTAGACACGGTCTTGCTGATGCCGCGGCTTAACAGTTCCGCCTTGAGGGAGTTTTGGATATCATATCCCACATATCCTTGGCTCATGGCGCTGCAGACGCACATGGGGGCGGGGGTATAATCGATATACAGGCGGCGAAGTTCCGTCATTGCCTTGTGAATCATGCTGATCTGGGGACCGTTGCTGTGGGTGATGGTCAGCTGATAGCCTGCTTCCACCAGGTCGGCAAGGGCATGGGCGGTCACTTTGACAGCATCCCACTGTTCCAAAGTCGTGTATCCGAGGGCGTTGTGCCCAAGTGAAACGACAGCTCTTTTCTTATTCATCATTTATGTAACCTTCTTTCTGGTTTTTATGGCAATTATCTTGTAGTTCCAAATACAATACAAAAGAAGTATAGCAAAATTTACGGCATTTGTATAGTTTGTTGTTGCCAGATTGCCGGACCTGAAATGAAAATGCATTACAAAGGCAGAAAGCTATGATATAATTTGAAAATGAGGTATGCAAAGGAGCAATTTTATATGCCAATATTCAAAAATGAGATACCCATATTGGAATTTGATACAGAACAAAGTGCAGTTATAATGCCGGGACACCATTCTGATTATCATTTTCCGCAGAAAGCGGTAATGCTTTTTATGGAACTTGAAATAGATGATTTTGCAGCTCAAAATGAATGTGAAGTTATTGGGAAATTTGTAAGTGTTACGAAGGAATTTTGCGTTTATAAAACAAAAATCAATTGTGTAGATATTGCATTTGTGCAAGCGCCTCTTGGCGGAGCAGGTGCTGTACAGATTATGGAGCAGTTAATCGCAGGAGGCGTGGAAGAAATAATAGCTGCAGGATGTTGCGGGGCTTTAGTAGAAGATGCCGAAGGAGCTTTTTTTGTCCCTACCGCAGCACTTAGGCAGGAAGGAACATCCTATCATTATTTACCGCCGTCACGGGAAATTGCATTAGATGCTGCTCCAATTAAAGCAATATGCAGCGTACTGGAAAAATCGGAATTGCGTTATAGAACCTGCAAAACATGGACAACAGACGGCTTTTACAGAGAAACAAAAGAAATGGTCCGGTATCGAAAATCAGAAGGGTATTCCGTTGTAGAAATGGAATGTGCATCTTTGGCAGCGTGTGCAAAAATGAGGGGTATCCTATTTGGGCAGGTACTTTTTACCGCAGATTCTTTGGCAGATGTTGATGCATATGATATAAGGAATTGGGGAAATAATTTTTTTGAAGCTGCCATGAAAGTTGCAATGGAAGCGATAACGGAGGTAAAGGTATGAGATCAGAAAACGAAATGTATAACCTGCTTTTAGAGGTTGCGAAAAATGATGATAGAATTAAAGCTGTTTACATGAATGGTTCAAGGACAAATGAAAACGTTCCTAAAGATATTTTTCAAGATTATGATATCGTTTATGTTGTGGAAGATACCCAGAGCTTTATAGAGGACAAAGACTGGATTAGTATTTTCGGGGAAATTCTTTATATGCAATATCCCGATGAAAACCCCAATTATCCAAGCGATAAGAAAAATTCTTATGGTTATTTGATGCAATTTGCAGATGGAATTAGAATTGACTTAACTGTAAAGTCTGTAAGTTATGCATTACAGCATATCAAGGAAGACAAGCTCTGTAAAATTTTACTGGATAAAGAAAATATATTACCTGAAATAGAAGCGGCGACGGATCGTCAGTACTTTGTTAAAAAGCCTGCAAAAGAACAATTCCTTGCGGCTTGTAATGAGTTCTGGTGGTGTACCAATAATATAGCCAAGGGATTATGGCGGGAGGAAATCCCTTATGTGCAGGATATGACAGATTATTGTGTAAGACCCCAGCTTATTACGATGTTAAATTGGAAGGCAGGTATCTTAACCGGATGGTCAGTGAGCACTGGAAAATCATCGAAATACTTGTACAAATGGCTTCCAGAGGAAGAATGGAAAATGTTTTTATCAACCTATTTTGATGGTAATGTTGATCATGCATGGAAGTCTGTTTTGAGGATGTGCGAGCTGTTTGAAAATGTGGCACAATTTGTCGGGAAGAATTTGGAATGGGAATATAATGAAAAAGAGGGGAAGGCAGCCCGGGCTTTCTTGGAATATGTACATCGATTGCCAAAGAATGAATGATTTATAGCCATGCATTCTTGTGGGAGAAGCGCTATTTTTACATCTCCCACGTATATCCCAGTATTACCGCTGCTCTATTATTTTATCAATTAGTCCAAACTCCATTGCCTCTTTTGCAGACATATAATTATCGCGCTCTGTGGCAAGGGCAATTTCTTCCATACTTTTCCCCGTATTTTGGGCTAAAATAGTATTTAAGCGTTCCTTGCTTTTTTGTATATGGTCAGATGCGATTTTGATATCCGTTGCCTGCCCTTGAATGCCGTTGCCGTGAATCGCTGGCTGGTGTATCATGATTTCTGAATTAGGTAAGGCAATGCGTTTCCCTTCCGTACCTCCTGCCAGCAAAAAAGCGCCAAAGCTGGCAGCAAGACCTATGCATATGGTTGAAACATCACATTTTATATACTGCATGGTATCATAAATAGCAAATCCGGATGACACGGAACCGCCGGGGCTGTTTATATATAACTGAATGTCCTTTTCTGGATCTTGTGCTTCTAAGAATAACATTTGTGCAATAACTAGACCAGCTGAAACGTCGCTCACTTCTTCTCCCAAGAAAATGATTCTGTCGGACAACAGTCTTGAAAAGATATCGTAGCTTCGCTCTCCGCGGCTTGTCTGTTCAACCACATAAGGAATTGTACTCATGCTGCCATCAGACCTCCTTTCAGAGAGGATGAAAATGATTTTGCATACATCAGATTCATCGTGCATATTCTCGTCTGTTTCGGATAAAATATACCATTTTTCCTGTAAATTTTGGGCGTGCATTTATATGCCTGTTTGAAAGCCAGCGTGAATGCCTGTTGGGAATCATAATGTGCCTCATAGGCTATTTCAACGATTGGCTGCTTGGTTTCCACAAGCTTTTGGGCTGCCAGAGTCAGCCTGCGCCCTTGTATGTATTTATAAACCGTGCAGCCTGTTTCCTCATGAAAAATTCTGGCAACATAGAATTTTGAATAATTTAACGCATCCGCTATTTTATCAAGTGATAACTCGTCATCAAGATGGGTTTCAATATAGTCCACTACTTTTTTTACAGTGATATTCATGACAGCATCCTCCTTTTCCGAGCTTTAATATAACACACTTTCCTGTAAAAATCTTAATAAAAATTGACTATTAGCTTTAAGTTAGGCAAAACCTAGAACATGCAATAGAAAAGTACTGGAACGGAAAGCGGCAGGTGCGTTGCAAGCCAAACGGCTTTGTGGTAAGATGATAAGGTTAAGAAATGCATAGAAAATGAAACAAAAACCAGCGATAAAAGGAAATGAGGTCATAGGCGGTTTATGGAAACGATGATTCAAATAAAGAATGTCACAAAGACCTTTGTTGGCAAGGACAATACGGTAGAAGCGTTAAAGGGCATTAACCTGGAGATTCATAAGGGAGAGATTTGCGGTATTATCGGCATGAGCGGCGCGGGTAAATCCACGCTGGTCAGATGCCTTAATTTTTTGGAAAGACCTACCAGCGGAACGGTAGTGGTGGAAGGAAATGATTTATCTGCAATGTCAGATAAAGAATTGCGGACGGCGAGGACGCAGATTTCAATGATTTTTCAGCATTTCAATCTGCTGATGCAACGGACCGTCCTTGACAATGTCTGTTTTCCCATGGAAATCGTCAAGACGAACAGAAAAAGCGCAGTGGAAAGAGCGAGGGAACTGCTTGCTATCGTAGGGCTTTCGGAAAAAGAGCAGGCTTATCCGGCACAGCTTTCCGGCGGACAGAAGCAGAGGGTGGCGATTGCAAGAGCACTGGCGACCAATCCCAAGATTCTTTTGTGCGATGAGGCAACCAGCGCCTTAGACCCCACCACCACCAAGGCAATTTTAGCGCTGCTAAAAGAAATTAATGAGAAGTATGGCATTACAATTGTCATTATTACTCACGAGATGGCGGTGGTGCAGGAAATCTGCAGCCACGTGGCAATCATAGATGAAGGGGTGCTGGCGGAGACGGGGACGGTGGAAGAGGTTTTCCAAAGACCAAAGAGCAAAGCCGCCAAGAAGCTTGTCTTCCAAGGCGAGAGCGCACCCTATGAGGAAATGAAAGGGAAAAGATGCATCCGTATCGTGTTCACCAGCAATTCCTCCTTTGAGCCTGTAATCGCCAACATGGTTCTTGCATGCAAGGTGCCGGTCAATATCTTGCTGGCGGATACAAGGGATATCGGCGGGGTGGCGCACGGACAGATGATTCTTCAGCTCCCGGAGGATGATGGGGCAGCTGAAAAGATGATACAGTATTTAAAGAATAGAAAATTGGAAGTAGAGGAGCTCGATCATTATGTGGGATAAACAGATTATTATGATGCTGGTGGAAGGGACAGGCGTGACCCTTTACATGACCTTGGTTTCCACGCTGATTGCGTACATACTGGGGCTGCCCATGGGAATCACGCTGGTGGTGACTGCCCCCGGCGGATTAAAACCGAATAAGATTGTATATAAGATCCTGGATGTTGTAGTGAATATCGTAAGAAGCATCCCGTTCCTGATTCTTCTCGTGCTGCTGATTCCTTTTACAAGATTCATTGTGGGAAAGAGCTACGGTGCGACTGCGACCATCGTTCCGCTGTCCATAGCGGCGGCTCCCTTTGTGGCAAGGTTGGTGGAGTCTTCCCTTCTTGAAGTAGACCACGGCGTAGTCGAGGCAGCCCAGAGCATGGGCGCAAGCCTTTGGATGATTGTCTGGAAGGTTCTGCTGGTGGAGGCAAGGACATCCTTGATTGTGGGGGGAACGATTGCACTGGGAACGATTTTAGGATATTCAGCGATGGCTGGTACAGTTGGTGGCGGCGGTCTTGGAGATATTGCTATCCGTTACGGATACCACAGATATCAGGCAGACATCATGATCGTAACGGTAATCCTGTTGGTAGCGCTGGTACAGATTCTCCAGGTAATCGGAACAAAGCTTTCCAAGAAACTGGACAGAAGAATTACGGGTTAAACGAATTAATAATAGTTTTGCATACTTATAGTGGTGGAATAGAGAAGGCAGGAAAGAAGGAAGGTATGGCTGGCTACGGACTGCGCATAGGACGGTCCGTAGCCAGCCATACCTTCCTTCTTCCCTGCTGGTGCTACGCCAGCAATATACTCTTCGTATAAATTGCACAAAAATACAGTGGAAATCATGAGCACTAATGCAAATTGACAAGGTATGATTATGGTGTTACCATAAATTTAACACGTGTTAAATTTTCTGTAACACCATTTTTCTATTCTAAGGACACCTTGATGTTTGCGGCGGGGTCTTTGACTTTGTAGAAAGGGGGAACCTTATGGAAGAAATGAAGCGAATGACATTGGAAGAGATTGCAGCAGCAATCGGTATTTCAAGGACTACTATTTATAAGGTTCTGGCAGGGAAAGGTAATGTCAGCGAAAAGACCCGGCATACAGTTATGGAGGCGCTGGAACGTTACCATTACGTGCAGAATAAGAATGCACGGAACCTTGCCATGAACAGGCAGTATACCATTGGATATGCCGGATTCCGTTCCAGGAGCGCCAATTATTTTGCGCCCAAGGTCAGAGCTGGAATAGACAGGGCAGTGGAAGAGTTTGGGGATGACGGACTGCATGTGGTAATCGCGGAATTTGATGTGGAAAAGCCGTGGGAACAGGCGGAAGCGGTGGAGCGGATGCTGGTGCAGGGGATAAGGGACTTTGTACTTGCTTTTTCTGACGAACAGGTGATAGAAGTAATTTTGGAGCAATTAAAGCGTGAGGGCTGCCGGGTCGTGCTGCTCAGCCGTAATCTTGGAAAAGAACATGAAAATTACTATGTGGGAGTAGATTATTATAAAAGCGGTCAGCTCGCCGCCGAGCTTTTGGGCAAGATGCTTTCCGGGAAGGGGAAGGTATTTATACCGGTGACGGCGGAATATGGAGGCAATCAGGATATTCAGGCGAGGCTTGCAGGCTTTTTGAAAAAGTTGGAGGAGTATCCGGAGTATGAAGTGCTTCCCATCGTGCATGGACTGATGGAGGGAGAACGGGTGTATGAGGAGACGGTCTCCTGCATCGAAAGGGAGCCGGCACTTGTAGGCATTTTTGATTTGACTTACCGGCTTGACATGACAGCGAAAGCATTGCGTGACAGCGGCAGGTGGGATATCAAGTTGGTAGGTTTCGACCTTTACACAGAAATTGAAAAGGATATCGAGGATTCCACCATCGATGCGGTAGTCTATCAGGACTTGAGCAAACAGGCATATCTGGGGATGAAGATTTTATTTGAGGAGATGTGTGATGGAATCGTGCATGAAAAAAGGAATTTCTACTCCAAGCTGGAAATTATTATGAGCGGAAATCTCTGTTGTTTTAGGGATGAATAATAAGACAAATGAAAGGAGGCTATTATGCTGTATATTGGTGTTGATTTGGGAACCAGCGCAGTGAAGCTGCTGCTTATGGATGGGGAGGGAAAGATTCACAAGATTGTTTCCAAGGAATATCCTATTTTCTTTCCACAGCCGGGCTGGTCTGAGCAAAGACCAGAGGATTGGTTTTCCCAGACCATGGAGGGAATCAAGGAGCTGATTGCGGAGGTGGATAAGGATCAGGTTGCAGGAATCAGTTTCGGAGGTCAGATGCACGGGCTTGTGATTCTGGACAAGGAAGACAAGGTGATTCGTCCTGCGCTTTTGTGGAATGACGGTAGGACTTATGAAGAGTGCGATTATTTAAATAATGAAATCGGAAAGGAAAAACTTTCTGAATACACGGCAAACATTTCCTTTACAGGCTTTACGGCGCCTAAAATTTTATGGGTTAAGAACAAGGAACCGGAAAACTTTGCAAGGATATCCAAGATCATGCTGCCCAAGGATTATATCGCTTACAAATTGACGGGCGTGCACTGCACCGACCTGTCGGATGCGTCCGGTATGCTGCTGCTTGATGTGAAAAATCGCAGATGGTCGCAGGAGATGTGTGAGATCTGCGGTATCGGTGAAGAAATGCTGCCAAAGCTCTTCGAGAGTTACGAATGTGTGGGCACTGTGAAGGAAGAGATTGCAAAGGAACTGGGAATTCCGGCGACAGTGAAGGTGGCGGCAGGGGCGGGGGACAATGCAGCTGCGGCGGTTGGAACCGGAACGGTGGGAGAAGGCATGTGCAATATCTCACTTGGCACCAGCGGAACGATTTTCATTTCCTCTAAGAAGTTTGGGGTGGATAAATTTAATGCCCTTCACGCGTTTGCGCATGCAGACGGATACTATCATCTGATGGGCTGCATGCTCAGTGCGGCTTCCTGCAATAAATGGTGGATGGAGGATATCATTGGCACCGACGCTTATGCAAAGGAGCAGAAGGATATCGTGAAGCTGGGAGAGAATCATGTATATTTCCTGCCTTATCTGATGGGAGAGCGTTCTCCCCACAATAATCCTAATGCAAGGGGGACTTTCATCGGCATGACTATGGATACCACTAGGGCAGATATGACCCAGGCGGTGCTGGAGGGAGTGACATTTGCCCTGCGTGATTCCCTTGAGGTTGCCAGGTCGCTGGGCATTCATCTTGAGAGAACCAAGATTTGCGGCGGTGGGGCGAAGAGTCCTCTTTGGAAAAAGATGATTGCAAATATCTTAAATCTCAAGGTGGATGTGATTGAAAGCGAGGAAGGACCTGCGCTGGGCGGCGCTATGCTGGCAGCGGTGGCATGCGGGGAATATGAAAGCGTAGAGGCTGCGGCGAAAAAGATCGTGAAGATTGTTGACACCGTATACCCGGAGGAAGAGCTTGTTGCAAAGTATGAGGCGAGATATCAGCAGTTTAAGGAGATTTACCCTGCCTGCAAGCCTTTATTTGAAATCATTAAATAACAGCAATAAACGATTGAAGGAAAGGACGGAATATGAAATGAAGATTTACGACGTGACAGACGAGAGGTTTAAAAAGTACGGAAGAGTCGTGAAGAACATTGACTTTTCGGAACTTGTGAAAGTTCTGGAGGAAAGTACGCCGATGCCTGACGGGGTGGAGTATGTTCCAAGTCTTCCGGCGCTTGAATCGCTTCCGGTGACGGAAGAATTGACCGACAAAGCATACGGAGAACTTCCGATTCAGGTGGGATATTGCAATGGGCATAATTCTATGCTAAATGCACTGGAGTACCACAGGAGTTCGGAAATCAATGTGGCAGCTACGGATGCGGTTCTGATGTTGGGCTGTCAGCAGGATATCAGGGAGGATTTTACTTACGATACGTCTCTTGTTGAGGCATTTCTGGTTCCTAAGGGGACTGCAGTGGAAGTGTATGCAACGACGCTGCACTATGCGCCCTGCGGTGTGGGCGGCGCTGGATTCAAGGTTGTAATTGTCCTGCCGAAAGGAACGAACCTGGATTTGGAGGAAGGGCACGGGGGAGGTGAGGATACGCATTTGACTGCAAAAAATAAATGGCTTTTAGGTCACCCGGAAGGCGGACTGCCGGAGGGAAGTCCTATGGGGCTTGTGGGGAAAAATCTTTGCATCGATGCATAAGAAGATTATTGGCGTGGAAAACACGCTGGGAAAGTATGCTGGGGCAGTATGTTAGGATAGAACGCCAGGATGGCGGGAAAATGATAAATCATGTATGAAAAAGGAGGAAGGAAGAATGAATAATCTACCAAAAGTCAAAATCGGAATCGTTGCGGTAAGCCGTGACTGTTTCCCGGAAGCGCTGTCTGTCAACAGAAGAAAGGCCTTGGTGGCAGCTTACAAGGCAAAATATGATGAAGCTGATATTTATGAATGCCCGGTCTGTATCGTGGAAAGTGAGATTCATATGGTACAGGCGCTTGAAGACATCAAAAAGGAAGGATGCAACGCTCTGTGCGTATATCTTGGAAATTTCGGACCGGAAATCTCTGAGACTCTGCTGGCAAAGCATTTTGACGGTCCAGCCATGTTTGTGGCTGCAGCAGAAGAAAGCCAGAATGATCTGGTGGGGGGACGCGGGGATGCTTACTGCGGCATGCTCAATGCAAGCTACAATTTAAAACTCCGCAATATCAGGGCATATATTCCTGAGTACCCGGTAGGAACGGCGGATGAATGTGCAGATATGATTCATGAATTTGTTCCTGTTGCAAGGGCAATCGTAGGATTAAGGAGCCTTAAGATCATCAGCTTCGGTCCTAGACCGCTTAACTTCCTTGCATGTAATGCGCCAATCAAGCAGCTTTACAATCTGGGTGTGGAAATCGAAGAAAACTCGGAATTGGATCTGTTTGAAGCGTTCAATAAACATGAAGGGGATGAGAGAATCCCGGCGAAGATCAAGGAAATGGAAGAAGAGCTGGGAGAAGGCAATCAGAAACCGGAAATCCTCTCAAAGCTGGCGCAGTATGAGCTGACCCTGCTTGACTGGGTGGAGGCGCACAAAGGGTATCGTGAGTATGTTGCCATTGCGGGAAAGTGCTGGCCTGCGTTCCAGACGCAGTTTGGTTTCGTCCCTTGTTATGTAAACAGCCGTCTTACCGGCATGGGGATTCCGGTATCCTGCGAAGTGGATATTTATGGATGCTTAAGCGAGTTCATCGGCGCGGCGGTGAGCAATGATGTTGTTACCCTGTTAGACATCAACAACACGGTGCCGGCAGATATGTATGAGGAGTCGATCAAGGGCAAATTTGATTATACGCATAAGGATACTTTTATGGGATTCCACTGCGGCAACACCTGCTCTAAGAAGCTGGCGTTCTGCAGTATGAAGAACCAGATGATCATGGCGAGATCCCTGCCGGTGGAAGTTACCAACGGTACGCTGGAAGGGGATATTGTGCCAGGTGAGATTACCTTCTATCGTCTCCAATCCACGGCAGACTGCAAGTTGCGCGGCTATATCGCACAGGGAGAGGTTCTTCCTGTGGCAACCAGGTCTTTTGGCGGCATCGGTGTATTTGCAATTCCTGAAATGGGAAGATTTTACCGTCATGTCCTGATTGAAGGCAACTATCCGCACCACGGCGCGGTGGCATTTGGTCATCATGGAAAGGCTTTGTTTGAGGTGTTCAAGTACATAGGAGTGGAGCTTGATGAGATCGGTTTCAATCAGCCTAAGGGAATGCTGTACAAGTCGGAGAATCCTTTTGCTTAAAAAAACGTTGAAATAAAAATATTTTTTGTCACTATTGATGATAGCTTTTTAATGCCTGTGTGATTATACTCTAGTTTGGTTGATTGCACAGGCATTTTTTGTCTGGAAAAATTTCTTTTTGTGATGTTTTTCGGCGTAGTGCTTTTGATGATAGAGATTATGAATGCAGGAGGATTTGATGATGGAATCGACGAAAGATATGACGGCTGGCTCTCCCATGAAATTAATTTTGGGGTTTTCGATCCCCCTTTTGTTTGGATTTTTATTTCAGCAGTTCTATAGTGTGGTGGACACGATTATTGTGGGACGCATTCTGGGTGTAAATGCACTGGCGGGAGTGGGCGCCACTGGTTCAATCAACTTTATGATTATTGGGTTCTGTATGGGGGTATGCAGCGGCTTTGCCATACCTGTGGCACATAAGTTCGGTGCCAAGGATTATTCGGGTATGCGGCAGTTTGTTGCCAACTGTGTATGGCTTGCAGCTGCCTTTTCGGTGGTTATGACGGTGATTGTGGCAGCTTTGTGCAGAAATATTCTGACTTGGATGAAGACGCCGGCGGATATTTTTGAAGATGCTTATATCTACATACTCATTATTTTCTTAGGGATTCCGGCAACTTACCTTTATAATATGCTGTCAGGTATTATCCGCTCTATGGGAGACAGTAAAACGCCGCTGTTTTTCCTGACCTTGTCCTCCTTTTTAAATATCGGGCTGGACCTTTTATGCATCATCAATTTCCAGATGGGAGTTGCCGGTGCGGCGGTGGCAACTGTGGTGTCCCAGCTGATTTCTGGAATTTTATGTTTATTTTATATGGTGAAAAAATTTGAAATCCTTCACATTACAAAGGAGGAATGGAAAATCAATCTGTCCCACATGAGGGTCTTGTGCGGGATGGGGATTCCCATGGGACTGCAGTACTCCATCACAGCAATCGGTTCCGTCATCTTGCAGACTGCGGTTAATACCCTTGGGTCTTTGGCAGTGGCATCTGTCACCGCAGGCAATAAGGTGGGCATGTTCTTCTGCTGCGCTTTTGACGCCATGGGTTCTACTATGGCAACCTACGGTGGGCAGAATGTAGGGGCAAAGAAGCTGGATCGCTTAGGACAGGGGCTGAAAAGCTGTATCCTGCTTGGCGTGATCTACTCTTTGATTGCATTTGCAGTGCTGTTTGCCTTCGGCGAAAATCTGGCATCCTTGTTTGTAGATGCGGGAGAAAAGCAGCTGCTCCAAAATGCAAGGCTGTTGCTGATTGTAAGCAGTTCCTTCTATATCCCGCTGGCGCTGGTCAATATCATCCGGTTCATGATACAGGGAATGGGATTTAGTACTTTTGCCATTCTTGCCGGGGTGTTTGAAATGATAGCAAGAACGCTGGCAGGATTGGTGCTGGTTCCCAAGTTCGGATTTATAGGAGCCTGCTTTGCAAGCCCGCTTGCCTGGGTGTTCGCAGATGCCTTTCTGATACCTGCGTATATTCATGTGCGGCGAAAACTTCAGAAGATGATGGGGTAGCCCAATATTATTATTTTTTCAAAGCCCTTAACCAATTACAATAAATTATATAGCAGGAGTGGCAAAAAAAGGACTATTTTTGATGTTCTATAATCCATTGAAGAATTTCCTTTTCGCCAATATCTCCTGATGCCAATGAGAGAATTAGGTCGCTTAGTTCCTTTTGTCCATAAGACAATTCATATCCGTTTAATGCAAGAAAAACAAGCATTATATGTGTGCCAAGTCTTTTATTTCCGTCAAGCATAGCATGGTTCTTTACCAAACCAAAACAGAGCCTGGCGGCTTTTGCTTGAATGCTTGGATACAGTTCTTTTCCGCCAAACGACTGAAAGGGATTATTGAGCGCCAAATCCAACATTCCCTCATCGCGAATGCCATCGCTTCCTCCAGTGGCTTTTATTAGGCTTGTATGAATCTTTAATATCTGTTCTTTGCTCAAAATAATCATTTTGCAAGAACCTCATATGCTTCCATATTCTGTTTTATCAATCGTTCAGAAATTGCAAAAACATCTTTGTTATCGGCTACTTTTTCTTTCTCTGCCTTGCTGAAATCAATGACCAGATATCTGGGTACATTATTTTTCAGAATAACCGCCGTTCCATGCTCATCAACTACTTTGGTCACCTTTGAAAAATTTTGGTTCGCTTCTGTAATTGAAATCATTGTGTTTGTATCTATTGTCATTTGATATACACCTCGCTTTCAATCATATTATATGCAAATTCTAGCTATAAAACAACCTATTTTACATTATTCCAACTTATTCACTTTTCTATCATAAGTCAATATCCCATTCACTTCTTCCTCCACATCCGAGAGTTGTGTAAATACTGCGCCGCTCAGTCCTTGCTCCTTAAGCGGCAGAAGGGACTTTTCAATCAGTTCATGATAAGCGCGTCGGAAATCCGTAAGGGTATCATAGCGCTTATAGCCAAAGATTCGATCCACGCTGGCGTGCTCCTTTATATGGCAGGCAAATCCGCCGTACTCGGATAGAAGAAATGCCCGTGAGCCCCAAGTTTTTACGGGAACGGAAAGTGGGCGGAAGTAATTGTGCACACTGATAAAATCGCCGCAGTTCTGGTCAAACCATCCGCTGGCAGAGTCGATCAGGCGGGAAGGGTCTTTTTCCCTTATCATATCCGTGATTCGCGCCGTATCAAATTGCCCCCATCCTTCGTTGAAGGGAACCCAGATAGCGATGGAGGGAAAGAACTTCAGATAATCAATGGTTTCGGCGCATTCTTTTTCCCACTGTACTCTGGCTGCCTTGTCCTTTCGGGAGAGCATGGCATAATGGGAGTCTTTAAGATGAGCAGAGAGCTTAGGGAACAGGGTGGGAAGGTAGCTGATCACGGGCATGTGATAGCAGCTTCCGCCGTTGACCATATCCTGGCAGACAATCATGCCCAGCCGGTCACAGTGATAATACCATCTGGCGATTTCTACTTTGATGTGCTTGCGCAGCATATTAAAGCCTAAGGATTTCATGGCGGTGATGTCATAGATAAGGGCTTCGTCGGAGGGCGCGGTGTAGAGACCGTCCGGCCAATAGCCTTGATCCAGCACGCCCATGAGAAAATAGGGTTTATGGTTTAGGCAGAAAACAGGAATATCAGTCCTGCTTTCATGTAGCTTTTCTATGGTGAAAATACGCATGGCAAAATAGCTTTGTACAGTATCTTTGCCAAAAGTCACATGCACGTCATATAGGAAAGGTTCCTCTGGGCTCCAGCTGTAAAAAGCATCTTCCGGAATGGTAAAAGAAAGACGGGCGCGGAAAATCTGGTCCTGGCAGTCTGTTTGTGAACATTTGGGGGTGGAGGAATCCTGAAACTCATAGTGCATGGACTGATGGACGATTTCCTTTCCCTTTGCCAGGACGGACAGGGAAAGGGGAGGAAACTCATGTATAGTGGGCATGTGCGGTGCAGCGGCTGTCACATGGGCAGTGACCAGGCGCGCGTCATAGTCGGTTTCAAACCATAGTTCCTTTATGTGTGCAGGGGGAACCTGTTCCAGCCATACGCTCTGCCAGATACCGCTTTGGGCAGTATAAAAAATACCGCCGCGGCGAAGGGACTGCTTTCCCCTTGCCTGACTTTCTAAATCGGTGGTGTCCTGCACCATTACGGTTAGTTCGTTTTTATCCTTGCCAAGGTAGTCTGTGAGGTCGATTTGAAAAGGAAGATAGCCGCCTTTGTGGGAAAAAATGTGGCTGCCGTTTAAATAGATTTCCGACCGGTAATCTACTGCATCAAAGTGCAGGATTAAATGGGTATCGCGGGCTGCAGGTTTGTCCGTGACTGGAAGGCAGGTGTGATACCAGAGAAATTCAGAAGGGCGCAGCTGTCTGTTCACACCGGATAAGGTGCATTCAGGAGAAAAGGGTACCAGAATTTTGCCCTCATATTGCGCTGGAAAATCGCTGGTTTGGGTGATGGCATAATCCCAATATCCGTTCAGCGGGATGAAAGAGTCTCTTTGCATCTGCGGACGGGGATATTCGGACAATATGTTGTCTGGCGACAGGTTTTCACCGAAAGCAGTGGACAGAGGCAGAAGCGTGTCTTTATCGTGAGGTTTTATAATGCTTTTTAAAGCGTCTGAAAGATTCATGATAGGCTCCTTATCTGGTAATATTATTTCCTTTCAAAAATGCAATCATACTTTCACTGATGGTCTTGTATTCGTAATCATGAACATAATGTGGGCAGTCTAATTCTATATATTTTCCATCCTTCACTTGGGAAATATATTCTATCGGGATTTCGCGCCACGTTTCTTCATCAAAGCCTGTCCCGCCCTGCCCATTTGAAATGAATAGCAGCATTGGAAGCTGGGGCACGCCTGCAAGTTCCACTTTTTTGGCATTTTCTTTGACAGATTCTGTTTCATTTATCATGGTTATGGTTGCAGTCCGGCTGTAGAAAACAGCTTTGTGGATTTCTTTTTCTTTGTCTGATAAGGTGCCGTACTTTATCGCATCGCTGTCTGAAAGCCCGGGAATGAAACGAGTAACGCCTATACTGGCTGCCCGGCTGGCAGCTTTAAGGAGTGAATGATTGATGGGCATACTGTCGTAGTATTGCGGAACAGCCATATCGAGCCCGATGATTGCCGTTACCTCATCCGGATATTTCTGTGCCCAATACAATGCCTCTAGTCCCGACATAGAGTGGGGGCAGAGAACATACGGTGCAGTTAATCCTGCCGCTGTAAGCGCGGCTCTTGTATCTTCCAGGATGACGTCGATATCCCTGTTTCTATCAACAATATCACTAAAGCCGTATCCAAATTTTTCCACTACGGCAATTTGGTATTCATCGCTTAAAAGGGAATAAAGGGACTTAAAATCCAGAATCGGGGAACATGTACCTCCGCCGGACATGAAAACAAGAGTGGTTTCACCTGTCCCTTCGGTATAAACGCTCATCTGGTGCCCATCAACTTCAACCATTTGTCCAAGAGGGAGAAGCAGCTTGGATTCCTTTTTAAATAAATTTGATGATTGATGTATATTGCAAACAGCAATATGACCAGCACGGCAGCTATAATAAAAATGATTTTCATAACTTTTTTCATCCTTTTGTTTTCTTTTGCATTTTTTATTTTGATATTATAATAATTGCCTTTTGTTTGCAATGTATATTTATTAAATTATTTTTTGGGGGTTTGTAATTCAGAAATATGTGTTATGATGTTGGAGGATGTGATGAATATGGAAACAGAAGAATTGTTAAAGAAGCGTTTACGGGAGCTTGCCCGGAAGTGCTATCAAAATAATCAATATACGTTCACAAGTTTTTTATGCCTTGCAGATTTATCCTGTTTTTATGAGATAGAAAAGGAGCTCTCCTATGTACCCTATACCATATGGGGCGGCAGTGAGGTATGCGAGCGGGTCATGATTCGGTTCGGCAGCGAGGAGGAGCTGGGGTATAAAGAAGCATTTCCCATTGCCTGCATCGAGTTAAAGCCTCTGGCGGCAAAGTTTGCCGATGTGTTGAGCCACAGGGATTTTCTTGGTGCGCTCATGAATCTGGGGATTGAACGGAGCATGCTGGGGGATATCCTGATTACGGACAATGTGGGATATCTTTTTTGTATCGAAAGCATGGCGAACTTTATTATGGAAAATCTGGTGAAGGTGAAGCATACTTCCGTGCGCTCTAGCAGGGCAAAGGAGGTGCCTGCATTTGAGGACAAGGACAAGCAGGAGATGAAGATTCAGATTGCCTCAGAGCGGATAGACGGTGTGCTGGCGAAGGTGTATAAGCTGACGCGGAGCGAAGCAGCAGAGCTTTTCAGGCAGAAGCGGATATTTGTGAACGGCAGGCTTTGTGAGAACAACAGTCAGATGTTAAAGAGCGGCGATGTGGTAAGTGCCCGGGGATATGGAAAGTTTGCGTACGCCGGTCAGCAGAGTATCAGTAAAAAAGGAAAAGTGAACGCTGTCATTTTATATTATGGAAGGTAAGGGAGGAAAAGATGTTACTTTTACAGCAAATGATCGTATTATTTATCTTAATGGGAATCGGATATTTCTGTTATAAAAAAGGGATTATCACGGACGAGGTGAGCAAAAAGCTTTCCGCAATCGTGGTCAACATTGCAAATCCGGCACTGATTTTGACGGGATGTATGGGAGAGAATAAGATTCAGGGAAGAGAACTGCTCTTGACGGTGGGAATCATGCTTGTGATGTATGTGGCACTTTTGATTTTGGCAGAACTTCTGCCCCGTCTGCTTAAGGTACCCACAAAAAGCCTTGGGACGTATAAGGCGATGACGGTTTTTTCCAACATAGGGTTTATGGGATTTCCGGTGATATCGGCTCTGTATGGAAACGGCGCGCTGCTTTATGCGGCACTTTTTATGATTCCCTACAATATTTTGATTTACACCTACGGAGTATCTGCAATAACGGTCAAAAAGGAAGAGGACGAAAAAGAGTCATCATTGGGCAGAATTTTTAACATTGGTGTGATTGCCTGTATCTTAACGATTGTGATTTATCTTGCAGGCATACCCGTTCCCGGTTTCCTTAAAACTACCATTACACATTTGAGCAATCTCACTGCCCCTCTTAGCATGATGGTCATTGGCGCTTCCTTGGCAACGATAGATTTAAAGAAACTGTTCACCGATGGAAGGCTGATTTTGTTTTCTGTGATTAAATTGATTATCATTCCGGTAATCGGGATAATGATTGTAAGGCAGTTTGTAGATAATGCTGTAATCTGTGGGGTATGTATGGTGATGCTCGCCACACCGGTGGGAAGTATGACGGCGATGCTGGCACAGCAGTATGACGGGGATTATGAGATGGCGTCAAAGGGTGTGGCGCTTACCACGATTCTGTCGGTGGCGACAATGCCGTTGGTAGAAATGCTGGTCCGTTTCTAAAGGTTTGATTAGCATGGGAGAAATGTATGAAGTATGAGGAAAGGGCGGCAGAAGGCAGCACGCAGGCAAAAGAGATTCAGATTCGGACCGCCAGAGTACAGGATGCAGGGAAGCTGTTGGAAATTTATACGCCGTATGTGGAAAAGACGGCAATTACCTTTGAATATGAGGTTCCGGAAATTGAAGAATTTGAGAGAAGAATCAAGAACACGCTGGAAAGATATCCCTATCTTATTGTATGTCAGGGGGATGAGGCGCTTGGCTATGCCTATACCGGTGCATTTGTAGGACGGGCAGCTTACGCATGGGCAGCAGAGGTAAGCATCTATCTGAAGGAAGATAAAAGAAGAATGGGTATAGGGAGAAAGCTGTATGAGGCGCTGGAAGCCATATCGAAAATCCAGCATATTTTAAGCTTGAATGCATGTATCGGTTATCCCGAAGCAGAGGATGCTTATTTGACCAAAAACAGTGTTCAGTTCCATGCACACATGGGCTATTCTATGGTGGGTGAATTTCACAAGTGTGGTTACAAATTTGGAAACTGGTACAATATGGTCTGGATGGAAAAGGAGATTGGTGCCCACGATTCCCATCCTGCACCGGTTATTGCGTTTCCGGATCTGGATGCGGAAATCGTAAGGAAATGCACAGCACTTGATTTGCGTAGTCTGCCCGGATTGTTCCCCCCATCTGTTCCGTAAGGTCTTTGGCGATGTAGAGTCCTAAGCCGGTAGAATTGGATGCAGTCTCTACCGTGTAAAAGCGGTCGAACAGCCGCATGACTTGAAGTTCATTCAGCTTGGAAGCGTGGTTTGAAAAGGTGATTTCCCCATTTTCTGATAAAGTAATGATTAAATCTCCGTCGCTGTATTTGATGGCATTGCCAATAATGTTTGCAAAAATGCGGGACAGAGCGCTTTTGTTCAAAAGACAGGTGATCTTATTTTCTGGAAGGGTGACCTTTGGCTCAATCCGGCTTTTCTTTAATGCAGCGTAATAGGCGGAAAGGATTTCTTCCAAGGCGCTGCTAAGCACTACCCTTTCATAGGAAGCATCACTGATGGAGGAGGAGACTGTAAAGTAGCGGAAAAGTTCTTCCGTAAGCATCTTCAGAGCATCCATACGGTTTTCGATGATGTGCAGATAACGGGCAGTATCTTCGGGACTCTTTGACTTTTTTAGCAGATCAAGATAACCGTATATGGCCGTCAGGGGAGTCCGTAAATCATGGGAGATGTTGGTGATGCTCTCCCTGATTTCCAGATTGCCCTGCTGATAACGGAGCCGCTCGCTGCGCAGATACCGGAGCTGGTCATTTAAGTCAGCAGCCAGTCTGCGCATGTGGCGGTCACGGCTTGAAATATCAATCAGAGTATTGGTTTCTGTCATGAACTTGTGGGCAAGTCCTTCCCGTATTTCATCCGCAGATTTTTGAAGAAGGACAATTTTGACTGCTAATAATAAAATAGCACAAATGAGAATGACAACCAGAATCCATAACCAGATTTCCATGATTTATCGATACTCCCTTACTTGATATCTTTTCTTTGAAAACAATAAATACCGAAACCGGTAAAAACAATTGTAATGAGACCGGAATATAGAGCCATCCGCCCGGGATGCGCAGCAGGCACGGAGATAAGAGAACATGCCTGCCCGCCGGGGAGAAAATCATTTAAAAACTCGTAGGCATCCCGCTTGATGCCGCCCACGTAATAAGGGTTAGGGGAAGCTTCTTCCTGTATCAGTTCTCCGGTCTCGGAAACAAATGCATAAGGTTCCCACATTTCGGGCTCCTGCAGTTGTACACGGATATAACCGCCCATGGTGAGCAGCAAAAAGGCGCTCAAAATACAGATGACAGAGGTTACAGCCTTGTTCTGGTTGAGCATGGCGACAAAGGTGTAGATTGCGGCGTTTGCCAGCGTCAGCACGATGGAGCATCCAATAGAGATGAAGATGGCGCTCCGGGGAGTGACTGGGTCAAAAAAGCCTAGTAAAGGCACACCGGTAAGCAGGGAAAACGGTATATAAGCAAGTGCGATAAGAAGACCGACAGCAGTGCAAAGAACCAGATTGGATAAATAAATGCTGCTGCGGGAATGACCGATGATCAGCTTATTGCGGATGGTGCCGTCGCTGAATTCTGTGCCCAGGAACAGACTGCAGAAAACAGGCAGAAGAATAGCAGACAGCATTACATAGGTAAAAAAGAGATCTTCTAAAGATACCATAGCGTAATAGTCTTTTACTGCAAGATATGAATCGATGCTTCTGTAGACAGCGACGAAGACCGTAAACAGAATGCAGATCCAGAAACATTTATTTGATTTTAATCGTGAAAAATGAGCGGATAATAATTTATTCATTTGTAGCACCTCCCAGCAGACTCACATAATAGCTTTCAAGACTTTCGTCCCGTTCATGGATGGAAGACACCTCACATCCTTTTTTGGCAAGTTCCAGGATGACTTTGGTGGGTGTCATATGTGCGAATACATCAACTTCTGTGTCAGATATGATACAATATTCTATTTCCAACTCTTCCATTACGCGGGCAAAGACGCGCAGGTCGGAGACCTCCAGGCGCAGACATTTCCGGCAGGTTCTCTCCAGCTCCTCGGCACTGATTTCCTTGATGAGACAGCCATCATCAATAAATCCGTAATGGGTTGCCAGGCGGGAGAGCTCGTCCAAAATGTGACTGGAAATAAGGACGGTAATCTGCCGTTCTTTATTCAGCTTCAAAATGAGTTCCCGCATTTCAATGATGCCTTGGGGATCAAGACCATTGATTGGTTCATCAAGGACAAGAAAATCCGGATCTCCGCAAAGGGCAATGGCGATTCCAAGCCGCTGCCGCATGCCAAGAGAAAAGTTCTTGGCTTTTTTCTTTCCTGTATCTTCCAATCCAACCAGATGCAGGAGGGAAGAAATATCGTCAAAGGAAGGGAGTCCTAAAATGCGGTATTGCTCTTTTAAATTATCTTCGGCAGTCATATCCAGATAGATGGAAGGCGTTTCCACGACTGCACCAATCCGCCGCTGAACTTTGCGAATCTCCTTTTGTGTGTTTTTGGTTCCGTAAAGAGTGTAATCGCCGGAAGTGGGATTTTGCAGTCCGCAGATCAGGCGTATCAGAGTAGTCTTTCCAGCGCCGTTTTTGCCAACAAATCCGTAGATAGATCCCTTGGGGACATGCATGGAAAGACCATTCAATGCTTTAAAGTGCCTGTAATTTTTGCATAAGGCGTTGGTCGTCAAAGCATATTCCATAATGTTTGCCTCCTTTTTGCAAATTTGATAGTAGTATCATACAGGACATTTGTTAAGAAAGCTGTTAAGAAAAGGGTAAAGAAAATGTAAAGATTGTTACAAGTCATTCTTCCTTCATCTTAAATCCGATGCCCCAGACTGCTTCAATATAATCTTTCCCGCTTAAATCCCGCAATTTCTTCCGCAGGTTGCTGATGTGCACTCTCAGGGAACTTTCCATGCAATCGGGTGTGTCTTCGCTTAAGCGTTCAAGAAGAAGGGTCTTGGTGACGACCTGCGAGGGATTCTGCATAAGAAGCTTTAAAATGGCATATTCCGTCCGGGTCAACCGAGCCGCCTCGCCGCACACGCTGACTTGATGAGAGCTGATATCTATAAGGAGGTCTTCATATTTGAGAATGGATGGGGATGCAGTGGCGGAGGCGTTTCGCAGCTGTACGGTGATTCTTGCCAGCAATTCCTTGATGTCGAAAGGTTTGGTGACATAGTCTGCAGCGCCGCCAAGGAGCAGTTCTACTTTATCTTCTACACTGGATTTGGCGCTTAGGATGATGACGGGGATTCCTGTAATTTTGGGGAGCACTTCCTTGCCGTCAAGTCCTGGGAGCATTAAATCCAGCAGAATCAGATCCGGATGCGTGGAAGATAGGACGAAAAGCGCTTCCGTGCCGGAGTAGGCACGGGTGGTCTGGTAGCCTTCTTTGGTAAGGAGCTCTTCCAGCATATTTCCTATATTGATATCGTCGTCCACTATTAGTATGTTTTTCATGGGGAACCTCTTTGGGTGTTTTTGACTTCTATTATAGTGAATTTGCGGGAAAAGTCTATTAATAAATTCTGAATAAATGGGGAGCCGGGAAGCAGTGACGTCAGGTTATTGTGAAGTCATGGGAATTGATTTGGATTTACTTGGCAACGCCGCTTCCGGGACAAGAGGACGAGATTATTGTCCGCTGTACGGCTTTAGATGAACGGCTGATGAGGCTGATTTATGCGCTAAAAACGCAGCAGGATAAAATCATGGGATATGTGGAGGACAAGATTGTCAAGCTTGAGCCTGGGGAAGTCTTTTATTTTGAGTTGGTGGATAATAAAGTGTTTGCGTACACTGACAAAGGGGTATATGAGGTCCGGCGGAAACTGTATGAAATTGAAGAAGAGTATGGGCATATAGAATGGATGGATGGAAGGGAGGAAAGGATGAACGTATTTCGTGACTTTATCAAATGGTTTTCGTATATTACAATGGGGATATTGATTGTCTGCGCCGTCAATTTTACGCTTTACGGTTCGGATACGATTCCCATGGTGACGTTGTGGCAGATTCTTTTGTCGGGCGCGCTTACGACGCTGGTCACAATGCTCCTGTATCCTAAGGAGGGGAGGAAGAAGATGACGGTTCTTGTGAGAACGTTGATTCACTATGGGGCGCTATGTGGGGTAATGATCGCATGCGGCTATTGGTTTTCGTGGATGTCGCTGGATGCGGCGGGAATCCGCATGATGTGCCTGTCAGTGGCGGGGGTGTATGTTCTGACATTTACTGCATATTATATTGTGGATTTAAAGCAGGCAGAAAAAATAAATCAGCGGCTGAAAGAGAAGTATCCGAATTGACACCATTCCCAAGATAATGATAAAATGATGCACAGCAGGATAAATTTTGTAAGAGTCAGGAGGACTTTTTATGCCTAAGAGAACAGATATTCATAAAGTGCTGATCATTGGTTCGGGACCTATCATTATCGGACAGGCCTGTGAGTTTGATTATTCGGGAACACAGGCGTGCAAGGCGCTTCGGAAATTGGGATATGAGATTGTGCTTGTCAATTCAAATCCGGCGACCATTATGACGGACCCGGAAACAGCAGATGTGACTTATATCGAGCCCCTGAATGTGGAACGTTTAGAACAGATTATCGCGAAAGAGCGCCCGGACGCGCTGCTTCCGAATCTGGGCGGGCAGTCGGGGCTTAACTTATGTGCAGAGCTGAACAAAGCAGGAATATTGGAAAAATACAATGTCCAGGTCATCGGCGTGCAGGTGGATGCCATTGAGCGGGGAGAAGACCGCATTGAATTTAAGAAGACCATGGATAAACTGGGGATTGAAATGGCGCGCAGCGAGGTTGCCTATTCTGTGGAGGAAGCTCTTTCTATAGCAGAGAAGCTGGGATATCCGGTGGTGCTCCGTCCTGCCTACACCATGGGCGGCGCAGGCGGAGGTCTGGTTTATAATAAAGATGAGCTAAAGACCGTATGTGCCAGAGGGCTCCAGGCAAGTCTGGTGGGACAGGTTCTGGTGGAGGAATCGATCCTTGGATGGGAAGAGCTGGAGCTGGAGGTGGTGCGCGACGCGGACAACAACATCATCACCGTATGCTTTATTGAAAATATCGATCCTCTTGGCGTGCATACAGGAGATTCCTTCTGCAGCGCGCCCATGCTCACGATTTCGGAGGAATGCCAAAAAAGACTGCAGGAACAGGCATACAAAATCGTGGAATCTGTGCAGGTTATCGGCGGTACCAATGTGCAGTTCGCACATGATCCGGTAACCGACCGTATCATTGTCATTGAAATCAATCCCCGTACATCAAGATCGTCAGCGCTTGCCTCCAAGGCGACCGGTTTTCCGATTGCTTTGGTATCTGCCATGCTGGCAGCTGGCCTTACGCTGAAAGATATTCCCTGCGGCAAATATGGCACGTTGGATCGGTATGTTCCGGACGGCGACTATGTGGTAATCAAATTTGCCCGCTGGGCGTTTGAAAAATTCAAAGGTGTGGAGGATAAACTGGGAACGCAGATGCGTGCGGTAGGTGAGGTCATGAGCATTGGCAAGACCTACAAGGAAGCGTTCCAGAAGGCAATCCGCTCTCTTGAGACAGGGCGTTACGGGCTCGGGCATGCAAAGGATTTTGACACCTTATCAAAGGAAGAACTGCTTAGAAGGCTGAACACAGCGTCCAGCGAGCGGCACTTTTTGATGTACGAGGCGCTGCGCAAAGGCGCTGAGGTGGAAGAAATCCATGAAATTACGAAGGTGAAGGCATACTTTATCGAACAGATGAAGGAATTGGTGGAAGAAGAGGAAGCGATTCTCAAATATAAAGGCACTCTGCCGGAGGATGCGGTGCTGATTGCAGCAAAGAAAGACGGATTCTCGGATAAATATTTAAGCCAGCTCTTGGAAGTTTCAGAAGCCGAGATTCGCGAAAGACGGATTGCATTAGGGGTGGAGGAAGCATGGGAAGGGGTTCACGTCAGCGGGACTAAGGACAGCGCATACTATTATTCTACCTATAATGCACCGGATCAAAGCAGCGTAAATGCCGATAAGCCGAAGATCATGATTCTGGGCGGAGGTCCCAATCGTATCGGGCAGGGAATCGAATTTGATTATTGCTGCGTACATGCGGCTATGGCGCTTAAGAAACTGGGATTTGAGACAATCATCGTGAATTGTAACCCGGAGACGGTATCTACCGACTATGATACCTCTGATAAGCTGTACTTCGAGCCGCTTACGCTGGAAGATGTTTTGAGTATTTATAAGAAAGAAAAGCCCCTTGGCGTCATTGCACAATTTGGCGGTCAGACACCGTTAAACCTTGCATCCGATCTGGAAAAGAACGGCGTGCGGATTCTGGGGACGTCCCCTTCTGTTATAGATCTGGCGGAAGACCGTGACCAGTTCCGTGCCATGATGGAAAAACTTGAGATTCCTATGCCGGAGTCGGGCATGGCGACCACGGTGGAAGAAGCGCTTTCCATTGCAGGCAGGATTGGTTATCCGGTGATGGTGCGTCCTTCCTATGTGTTAGGCGGACGAGGCATGGAAGTGGTGTATGATGATGAGAGCATGACAGAATATATGAATGCGGCAGTAGGCGTCACGCCGGATCGTCCGATTCTGATCGACCGCTTCTTGAATCATGCGCTGGAGTGCGAAGCGGATGCCATCAGCGACGGGGAACATGCTTTTGTGCCGGCTGTGATGGAGCATATTGAACTTGCAGGGATTCATTCCGGCGATTCCGCCTGCATCATTCCTTCCGTGCATATCCCTGCAGAGAGTGTGGAGACGATTAAAGAGTATACAAGGAAAATAGCGGAAGAGATGCATGTAAAGGGTCTTATGAACATGCAGTACGCCATTGAAAACGGGAAGGTCTTTGTGCTCGAGGCAAATCCCAGAGCCTCCCGCACTGTGCCTTTGGTATCAAAAGTGTGCAATATCCGCATGGTGCCTTTGGCGACAGATATCATTACTGCTGAAATTACAGGGCGCCCTTCGCCCATCAGGGATTTAAAGGAACAGGTGATTCCCAATTACGGAGTAAAGGAAGCCGTCTTCCCCTTCAATATGTTCCCAGAGGTAGATCCCATCTTAGGACCGGAGATGCGTTCCACAGGAGAGGTACTTGGTCTGTCCCAGTCTTACGGGGAAGCCTTCTTTAAGGCGCAGGAAGCGATTCAGTCAAAGCTGCCCTTAGAAGGGACGGTATTGATTTCTGTCAATAAGAAGGATAAGGATGAAGTGGTAGAAGTAGCAAGAAGCCTTGCAGGGGATGGATTTAAGATTGTTGCCACCAGCGGAACCTGTGACCTTATTAATTCGGCAGGGATTCCGGCGGTGAAGGCAAAGAAGCTCTTTGAAGGGCGTCCCAATGTAGGAGATATGATCACAAACGGCGATTTTGACCTGATCATCAATTCTCCTGTGGGCAAGGACAGCATTTATGATGACAGTTACTTGAGAAAGGCGGCAATCAAAGCCAAAGCGCCGTATATTACCACCGTTGCTGCGGCAAAGGTGGCGGCGGAGGGCATCCACTATGTGAAGACTCATGAGAGCGGAGCGCTTAAATCGCTTCAGGAGCTGCACAGTGAGATTCATGACAAATAATTAACCCACATTGACACGGACGGCGGAATTAAATCCGCCGTCCGATTTTGGTCTTATCAATTCACTTACAACGTGCGTTTGTGCTGAAGGCTTTGATTTTCTAGGAGTGTAAAGAAGGTTTCATTCGGCATAGGTCTGGCGTAATAAAATCCCTGTACTTGGTCGCAGCCCATGCGTCTTAACTGCTCAATCTGTTCTTTCGTTTCGACACCTTCCGCCAGGATTCCCAGCTTCAACTGATTTGCCATCAGGACTACTTGCTCTAAGATGATTCTGCCTTTGCTTGACACCATCATATTTTCCACAAACTTTTTATCCAGCTTGATCATATCAAAAGGCGTTTCCAATAAGATATTCAGGGAGGAGTAGCCGCTGCCGAAGTCGTCCATCAACAGGGTATAGCCTACTTCCTTTAATTGCAGGGCTTTCCGGCTCACTTGCGGGTCATCTATTGTTTCGGTTATCTCCAGTTCCAGCAATTTTCTTGGAATCTCAAATTTCTTTATTAATTCGGAGAGCACCTGTATGCAGTCATCGTCCTGAAGATGGATTCTGGAAACGTTCACGGAGATAGGACAGCAGGCTACATTCGTGCGCATACAGTCCTGAATGAAGCGGCACACCTCTTCCCATATGTAATAGTCTACCTTTTTAATAAAACCGTTTTCCTCGATAATGGGTATAAATTCGTTGGGGTAAATCATTCCCCGCTCCGGATGCTGCCACCGCACAAGAGCTTCTGCTCCGATAATCTCATTTTTGGTGATACTATATTTAGGCTGAAGATACATTTTAAACTGCTTCTCGGAAATTGCAGACTGCATATTTTCTTCAATAAATTTCCTGTTGTACAAAGACTCTTTAAACTGTTCTTTGTAAAAAAGGATGTTGCTCAGGATATTTTGCTTGGCGGCTTTTCTTGCCATGGAAGCGCGGTCTTCCATCTGCCGCATTTCCATGTTTCTGTCATCCACTGTGTATACACCGTAAGCAATCTGAAGTTTAACACTCTTGAAACTGCTGATTTTTTGTTCCAGCAGGCGGATGAAGGCTACAAGCTCTTCCTCGAAATCGTATTCCATCACGACCATGAAAACATCGCTTCGCAGGTTAACAAAAAATTGGTTTTCATGGCAGGTTTCCCGCAATTGTTTTTCAATGAAGTCTAAAATTTCATCCCCGAATTTTTCACCGTACAGGTCGTTGATGATCTTAAACCTCCGGATATCAAATTGGATGAAGCCAATTTCCTGTGTAGAAGAAAACAGAAGCTGATTTACATTTCTTCTGAAATGGCGGATCCTGCCGATTTTCTTCAGAATGCTCTGCATATCGTTGTCGGGAATATCTTTCAGGCTTATGTTATTCTCAGTCACGTACTTAAGGTGGTCTTCAAGCATTTCTTCCAGAAGTTCGATGCTGACATTGATTGCGTGCGGGCATTTTTGAAAAATCAGCCCTTCTTTGCGGATGATGGCAAGTTCTTTCGGCTTAGAGATGTCTTTGCCCAGAATGTCTTTGCAATTGTTCATGCCGTCCATTTTGGCGGTAAAGCGGCGGATAAATTCATCTGTCTTCTGATTTCCGTATACTTCCAGTTCCCGGTCCAAGGGGTCATGAAATCCCAGCGCCATCCCCAACACCAGCATGGCGGCAGTGATACAGCCGCAGGTTCCCCCCTGACGCATGCCTCCGCCAAAACAAGTGCTGATTTTAAGTGCAGTCTTTAAATCCAGTCCCAAGTCCTGTGCGAATGCTCCAAATAATGCCTGTGAACAGTGATATTGCTGATGTAATAATTGATCAGCGCGTTCTTTGTGTGTCATATGCCACCCCGTTCCGGCAACCGGCGGTGCCGAGTTTCTCTTTTGTTTATTTTAACAGAAAAAAAGATTATATAACATACATATTTTGAAGTTTGCACAATATTTTCATGACAGCGGTGGAAGGAATCAAGGGATTGCTTGATGCCATCCACCATGGTATTATGAAAGAAAAAAGAAGGAGAACGGTAAGGAAATGGATATCATGAAAGAAAATAGAAATAAATGGTGGAAGAGTGCGGTGATTTATCAGATTTACCCGCGCAGTTTTGCTGATAGTAATAACGATGGAATAGGAGATTTGCAGGGAATCATTTCTAAGCTGGATTATCTGGAAAATCTGGGAATCAATGCGATCTGGCTCTCTCCAGTATGTAAGTCCCCTCAGGACGACAATGGGTATGATATCTCCGATTATCAGGATATTGATCCTATGTTCGGCACGCTGGAGGATATGGAAGAACTGATTAAAGAAGCGAAAAAGCGCGACATTCGCATCATTATGGATTTGGTATTGAATCATTCCTCGGATGAGCATCGTTGGTTTCAGGAGGCAAAAAAGAGCAGGGAAAACCCTTATCATGATTATTATGTATGGCGTGATGGGAAGGAAGGGGTTTTTCCCAATGATATGCGGGCGACCTTTGGCGGTTCGGCGTGGGAATGGGTTCCGGAGCTGCAACAGTATTATTTCCACCAGTTTTCCGTAAAGCAGCCGGATTTGAACTGGGAGAATCCCAGACTGCGCCAGGAAATCTATGATATGATTAATTGGTGGATCGGCAAGGGCGTGGGAGGATTCCGGCTGGATGTAATCGATCAGATAGCGAAAGAACCGGACAAGCGGATTACCAACAACGGACCCCGCCTTCATGAATATTTAAGGGAGCTGAGCCGGGAGACCTTCCAAAAGGCTGATCTGGTGACAGTCGGAGAGACCTGGGGAGCGACAACGGAGCTGGCAAAGTTATACAGCAATCCAGACAACAGCGAGTTATCCATGGTCTTCCAATTTGAACATATCTGCTTGGACCAGATAGAAGGAAAAGAAAAATGGGATTTGGCGCCTCTGCCGTTTATGAAGCTGAAAGAGGTATTTGGACGTTGGCAGACGGAACTTTACCAAAAAGGATGGAACAGTCTTTTCTGGGACAACCATGATCTGCCAAGAATCGTTTCCCGTTGGGGAAATGATGGAAAATATCGGGTAGAATCGGCAAAGATGCTGGCAATCCTTTTGCATGGGATGCAGGGGACGCCCTATATTTATCAGGGCGAAGAACTGGGAATGACCAATGTTGCGTATGATATAGCGGAGTACCGGGATATTGAAACCTTAAATGTATATAAGGAGCGCCTGGAAAAAGGATTTACACAGGAAGATCTTATGCGCTCTATTCATGCCAAAAGCCGGGATAATGCAAGGACGCCGATGCAATGGAATGCAGAGGAAAATGCGGGATTTACAGGGGGAGAGCCTTGGATAAAGGTCAATCCCAATTACAAGGAGATCAATGCGGCAAAGCAGGTGGATGATGAAGATTCCATTTTCGGATGCTATAAAGAACTGATTCGCTTGCGCAAGAATTATCCTGTGTTTATGGAGGGCAATTTCCAGATACTGCTTAAGGAGGATGAAGCTATATTTGCCTATGCCCGTGAGGATGATACGGCGGAACTTTTGGTTGTCTGTAATTTCTTCGACCAGACGGTAAGCTGCCCACTAGAAGAACGCATGGCGTCTATGAAACTACTGATCGGCAATTATAAGGAGATTGATCAGATGACCATTCTGCGCCCTTATGAAGCCAGAATGTATCTGAGAGAAAAATAATGCAGACAAGCCGGGAAGGCGCAAAGATATGCATATGTCCAAACTCACCTGTCATAAACTGTAACAACATTTATGACAGGTGTTTACTATGAAGAAGTACATAGAAAAAGTAAAGCAGTTGATTAGGATTTTTCCTCCGAGACAAGAAGGGCAGAGCGGAGAAGAGTATGCGAAGCAGAGGGTGATTCTGGGAATGAAGTATGGAGCCTTTGCGCTTGCCGCGTTTGCTGTGCTGAGGGGGATGCTTGTAGTGGCAGGGGAAAGTGTGACGGTGAGCAACAGCGTAGACGGTCGGGAACTGCCGATTTACTGCGTGGAGACGCAGGAGAAAAAGATTGCGCTTTCCTTTGATGCCGCATGGGGCAATGAGGACACGGCAAAAATCCTGGAAATACTGAAGAAACATGATGTCCATGTAACCTTTTTTATGACGGGCGGATGGGTGGAAAGTTATCCAGATGACGTAAAGGCAATTCTTGCCGCAGGACACGACTTGGGGAATCACAGTGAAAATCATAAAAATATGAGCCAGCTGTCGGATGAGGAAAAAAAGGAAGAACTGATGCAGGTGCATACCAAGGTGCAGGAACTGACCGGCTATGACATGTTTTTGTTCAGACCGCCTTACGGGGACTATGACAATGCAGTGGTGAATGTGGCAAAGGACTGCGGATATTATACCATACAGTGGGATGTAGATTCCCTTGACTGGAAGGACTATGGCGTAGACTCCATCATCAAGACGGTGACACAGCACAAGCATCTTGGAAACGGCTCCATTATCCTGTGCCACAATGGGGCGAAATACACGGCGCAGGCATTGGATACACTGATTGCAACATTAAAAAATGAAGGATATACCTTCGTGCCGCTTTCGGAATTGATTTATAAGGATGGGTATCATATGAATCATGAAGGAAGGCAGATTAAAAATAATTAAATTTTTACAAATCATATGTTTACAATAAGCGCAAACCGGACTCTTTATAATTTGGGGGACTGGTTTGGGCTTTTTATATCAGACGATGATTCTTGACAGGCAGAATAATGCCGCTCTGATTTTAATTAATCGGGGCGGCATTATTCGTTTCATTTAGGCTTTGTTTTAAAATAATTTAATGGCTGGTTTTCATAAATGCTCATAATTTTCTCGATTTCTTCTTTGGACAAGACTTCCTTAATGGATATAAATGTCCGCATCTGGTTATACACGTCCTGAATCGGAGCCTTGAAATCGTCTTTTCCCCAATCCTTAAAAATACTGATCCATGCTGCGGCAGAATGTTTTGAGATTCTGTTGCCGGTAAATGTGCCTGTGATGGAAACGATGCTTTGGAGAACGATATCTGCACCCTCCGGGTCTGCAAGGAGCTTTTTAAAGAACACAGGGTAATTTTTCATAGAGTTAAGCATGGAAACGACTACCTCTTTCCATGTGGCGTTTGTGCTGTAGATATCATGAAATGCGGAAAATTTTCCAGTTGCGATTTTTAATGAAAGATCATACTTGTCCAAATAATATCGATAGAAAGTCTGGTGAGAGATTCCGGCAAGTTCTGTGATGTTCGTAACTTTGGCTTTTGCAAAGGATGAACTTTTAAGAACCTCATAAAAAGCATTTATGATTTTTTTGTCCATTTCATTTTGGGGTTTCATAAAGCCTCACCTCTGTTTTGGAATTTAAAAAGATACTATTTATATTATATGGATATGAGAAAAAATATCAATATTTATAGAATTAAATACTGGGAAAAATATGCACAAAATGAGCGGTAGATATCTAAAATGTTTTGTACATGTTTAAAAAATCCAAAGAAAAAAGTTATAGATATTAGAAATTGTCTATTAATTATGATGAAAACCAAAAATTATTGGACGATTTTTTAGGCAGATTAGTATAAGATAATAGATACAAAAAGCATTTTTTTAGAAGAAAGTACAATACATTTTAGGAGGAGGAAAATGGAAGAAGTAATTCTGAAAGCCGAAAACATGTTTAAAGAATTTGGCGCAACAAAAGCCGTCAATGATGTCACGATGGAACTTCACAAAGGCTGTGTACTAGGACTCGTAGGAGAAAATGGTTCAGGCAAGTCTACCTTGTCGAGTATGATTGCCGGTGTCTATCCTCCGACGAAAGGTGTGATGACATATAAGGGACAGGAGTATAAGCCTAAGACGGTGCTGGATGCAAGAAAAGAGGGCATACAGTATCTTACCCAGGAACAGGGAACCATCGATGGAATGACGGTGGCGGAAAATATGTTTCTCGGAGAAGAAGACCAGATGTCGAAGATGGGAAATGTGAGCATACGGAAGCTGAATATGCTTGCACGTGAGATTTTGTACAAGAATGGATTAGACTATGTAGACCCAAAGGCAATGATAGAAACGTATTCCTTTGAAGACCGGAAGATGATAGAGACGGCAAGGGCATTAAGCCACCAGCCGAGCATCTTGATTATTGACGAGACAACGACGGCGCTTTCCCAAAAGGGGCGTGAAAGAATTTATGAGATTATTCTTGAACAAAAAAAACTTGGGACAGCAATCGTGATTATCTCCCACGACCTAGACGAAGTGCAGAAACTTTGCGATGAAGTTCTGATTATGCGCGACGGAATCTACATTGATACCCTTAAGGGAGAGGCGATCAATGCGCACAACATGCGTGAGAAAATGATTGGAAGAAAAATAGAAGGGTCCTATTACCGGGGCGATTTTGAATGCACCTATGAGGAAGAGGTGGTTTTAGCAGTGAAGAACTTAAGCGTTGCCGGTGTATTTGAGGATGTGAGTTTTGACCTGCATAAGGGTGAGATTTTAGGGATAGGCGGATTGAGCGAATGTGGAATGCATGAACTTTTGAAGACCGTTTTCGGGGCAGTTAGACCAACTACGGGAAGCGTCGTCCTTACGAAAAATAATGTGAGTTTAAAGAATACGACGATTTCAGTAAAGAACAAGGTGGCATATATACCCAAGGACAGGGATAAAGAGTCCTTATTTCAGCCTACAAGTATTAAGGATAATATCGTAGCATCTTCCTATGACAAGATTAAAAAGGGAATCTTCATCAGACCTTCTGACGAGAAAAAGATTGCAGATGAGCAGGCGAAGAAGATAGAAGTCAAGATGCAGAATATTGAGCAGCTGATTCGCGATTTAAGCGGCGGAAACAAGCAAAAGGTGGTAATTGCAAAGTGGCTGGCAAATGATTCCAAAATCTTCATCATGGATTGCCCTACCAGAGGAATCGATATTGGGGTGAAGGCGAAAATCTATAAGTTGATGGACACACTAAAACATGAAGGCATTTCCATTTTGATGGTTTCGGAAGAAATGACAGAACTCATCGGAATGGCTGACAGGATTATAACAATGAAAGATGGGCGCTTAAGCAAAGAATTTACAAGGTCAACGGATTTGAGTGAGTCTTCCATCATCAGTGCAATCGTCTAAAGGAAGGAGGTGTGATGAAAATGCGTGAACAAATTAAAAAGATGGTTCCAGTTGCAGGGCTTGTAATTATGTTTTTGCTTTTTGCGTTTACCACGGACGGCAAATTCCTTACAAGGGTCAACCTGCAGAATTTGATTATACAATCAGCAATTACGATGGTGGCAGCTGTCGGTACGGCATTTGTGATGGCTCATAATAACCTTGATTTTTCGCTGGGTGGGGCTTGCGCCTTAAGTTGTGTCCTGTCATATCTCATTGCAGGTCAGAATTTGCCTTTATTTTTTATATTATGTATTGTATTCGGCATTGTATGCGGATTGTTTTCAGCGCTGTTGCACATTAAGGGGCAGATACCTGCGTTTATGGCGGGAATGTGTCTGATGTTTGCAGGACGGGGTGTTGCACAGAGCGTGGCAGCAAATACCAATATGCTCATGGTCAGTGCAGCTTCACTCAACAATGTATGGTTCTTCCTGATAGTGCTTGTGGTGGTGGTCGTTTTAGGATTTGTGATCTTCAACTATACGAAGATTGGAAAATATCAAAAGCTGATTGGAACAAACCCTAAGGCGACAAGCTTAAGCGGAATCAATGTCAATGCATACAAGACCATAGCCTTTGCGTTAAGTGGAGCGACGATTGGCATTGCTGCATGCCTTACCGTTATAAGAAGCGCATCGATTATAGGAAATACGGGACTAAATCTTGAGACGAATGTTCTTCTTGCGCTCAGCTTGGGCGGTATATCAATTACGGGAGGCTCGGCAACTAAAATGCGGTCTGCCATTATCGGTACTTTGATTTTCTTTATTTTGAACAATGGACTTACCCTATGGGGATTGAATCCTGATTATGTTGATATTGTCAAGGCGGCATTCTTTTTACTAACAGTAACGATTTCCATTGACAGGACACAGTATGATATGATCGCCTGATAGTGGAAATAATAAAAACAATATTTTACAGGGAGGAAACAATAATGAAATCAACAAAAAAAGTTACGCGGTTTATAGCACTTATCATGGTTATGATACTTTGTCTCTTTTCTATAGCAGGCTGTTCCAATACCAGCAGCAATAATACTGGTGCTGGTGATGACGGCAGCGCACAGACGGCAGAAAGCAGTGGAAATGAAAGCGGAGAGAGCGCAGATACGTCGAATGACACAGCAGATACGGCAGGCGGCGAAAAGGTGAAAATTGGAATGATCTGGTACGGCAACACAGACGCAATGGGCGGAACCTTCTACTCATGGGCAAATCATGCAGCAGAAGTTTTGGGGGTTGAGCTTGTCTGGAAGCTGGGAAGCTTTACTACAGCGGACGAGCTTACTGACTGCGAAAACCTGATCAGTGCAGGATGCCAAGGCATTTATTTTGTACCTATGGACACCGCGGCAAATCTTCAGTTGGGCAATGCATGTAAAGATGCCGGTGTTTATTGGGCGACCAGCAACCGTCAGATTGCAGATGCAGACGTACTTGCAGCATGTGAAGCAAATCCCTATTTTGTGGCACGTGTATACGACAACAGCTATGATGTATGTAAGGAAATGGTTAAAGTCCTGGCTGATCAGGGCATCACTAAGGTCTGCATGCTTTCCGGCGACCCTACAGACGCTATGATGGTTGACAGGACCAAAGGATTTGAAGATGGCTGTAAGGAATATAATGTTGAGATTCTTGCCACCTCCCAGCTTGTTTCAGGCGATGCATCCGCAAATGTGGACAGCGTAAATAACTTCCTTACTCTTTACCCCAATGTGGAAGCTATTCTTGCAGTGTCGGGAACAGCCGGCGTTGGCGAAGCAATCATTACCGCATTAGAAGCATCGGGAAGAGAGACTGGATCAGTGAAGGTAGCGGCATTTGACACCTTTGAGGGAAATCAGAAGGCATTTGAGGATGGCTGGCTTGCGGCAAGCTGTGGCGGATATACAAGCGAATGTCTGGTATCTTTACTTGCGCTTATAAGCAGAGCAAGCGGAAACAGTGAAGCAGATGCTGTAATGCCCCTCACACTTTCTCCCCTTTTAATTACTAGTGCGGAAGAAATGGAAACATTCTCCCAGTATGTGGACAATCCGGATGTACAGCTTTACAGTGATGATATCATCAAGCAGCTGGCAGGACCGGGTATGGGAATCGAAGATTACCAGAAGGTATTGGATGACTGGAGTATAGAGTTTGTAAAACAGGCAGTTGGAATACAATAATCAGTACAACTTATTGATGCAGTATCGCGGGCTCTGCCCGCGGTACGCGGGGGTATTTAAATGAATAAAATTTTGGAGACAGTTAGAAATTATGCGTTATCGGTGACTATGCCGATTATAATGATTATTTTACTGCTGATTGTTTCACCTGAAACCCGGTCAGTAAATGCAATTATCTCTTTGTTCAGGCAGGGATTTGCACCCGCTGTTTTAGGCTGGGGCGTGCTATTTAATATGAAGGCGGGAAATTGGGATTTTTCAATTGGTGCAAGATTTGTATTAGCCTCGATACTGGCAGGAAATCTTGCGATGAATCTTGATCTTGGAATATTGGGACTTATGGTGCTTGCAATTGTGATTTCCCTTATCTTGAGCACCATCGTAGGAATGGCATATAAGATCTTAAAGATTCCTACTTTGATTGTATCCATTGGTATCTGCCTGATTTTTGAAAGTATTACGAGAATTTTATATGGCGGTGCAGGGGCGCATGTAAGTGCAGAATATATGTTGTTTGGGAAATCGCCGTATGATCTTATTGCATTTATCGTGTGCTTTGCCATTGCAGCTTATATTTATTACAAGAGAAAGCTGGGATACAATGTGCGAGCGGTTGGAACAAATCCGGTGGTGGCACAGACGAACGGGATCAATGCAATCAGCACGAAAACCAATGCGCTGATTATATCCGGATTGTTTGCGGGACTCTATTGTATTTTGAGTTTGAGCAAAACCGGGGTATGCGCGGCGGTGTCAGGAACCTTGGGAAGTGCGGCGACGGTGTTTGACGCGATGATGTGTGTGCTGATTGGAATGGCAATCTGCGGAAAGGGAAACATCATTTTTTCTCTTTATAGTGGGGCGCTGATTGCGCAGATTCTAAAAATGGGAATGATGGCAATTGGTCTTCCTACCACGTACAACAAAGTTGTTATTGCCGCATTCGTCATCTTCTTTATGGTGTCTTCTTCAAAGGCGGATGTGTTTGGTAGTATGAAAAACCGTTTTTTTGGTAAGACAAAAGCGATTTAGGAATAAAAAGTGAGGTTTATAATATGAAGGTTTTAGCACTTGATTTTGGAGGGAGTTCCGTAAAGTACGGGATTGTCGATGAAAATGCGGTAATCTCCGAATCTGGAAAACGTCCGGCGCCGTTGTCTTCCGTGGAGGAATTTTTGGACACGGTGGAAAGTCTGTATGAGCAATACAAGGATGCGGTGGAAGGAATCGGCATCAGCATTCCTGGCAATGTGGACCCGGAAAGTGGTATACTGTTTGAAAACGGCGTCTATCAAGAGTTGTACGGAAAGAGTATTACGGATTTGGTAAAGGAAAAATGCGGCGTTCCGACTGCAGTGGAAAATGACGGGAAATGCGGCGCTTTATCGGAAGCATGGAAGGGTGCTCTAAAAAATTGCAAGGACGGGGCGGTCATTATCCTTGGTTCCGGAATTGCAGGAGGAATCATTAAAGATCATACCATACATAGCGGCAAAGGATTTAATGCAGGTGAATTTTCTTTTCAGGTTACAAATCCCGGAGAATATAGTATGCTTACTACAGCGTTTATGTCGGCAGGGATGCTGGGAGTGACCTATAAGCTGTGTAAACTGAAAAATCTTGATTTTTCCGTACAGGATTCCAGCCCGTCCATGTATTTATTTGATTCTATGTTCGCGTCAAGGTTTGCGCAGCCAGAGGGCGAGCCCCTTAAGATAAAGGCGGACGGCAGACAGTTCTTTAAGTGGGTAGAAGACGGTGACGAAGATGCACTTAAAATTTACAGAGAGTTTATCGTTGCGTTGGGGGCGTTGGTAGTGAATACACAGATTTGCTATGCGCCTGAGCGAATCGTGATTGGGGGAGGTCTCAGTGCCAATGAACATGTCCTTCCTGATCTGCAAAAGGAGATCGATCAATACTACACGAATATCGGTCTGGGTGAGAAGATGAGGGCGGAAGTGGTGCGCAGCGGTTATCTTGGTGAATCGAACCTTTTTGGAGCGACCTACAATTATATCTTACATAATAAAAGATAAACATCAATAAAAAAGGGGACTGCCTTGGCAGTCTCCTTTTTTATGATAAGCTGTCTAATGAAGCGTGGCGGCGTTTGTCAGGCTAAATCTTCTCCGTTTGAAGCAATCACCTTTTTATACCAGTAGAAGGAATCTTTGCGGATTCTTTCCATGGTTCCTGTTCCGTCGTCATGTTTATCTACATAAATCTGTCCATAGCGCTTGCGCATTTCACCTGTGGTGGCGCTTACTAGATCGATGCAGCCCCAGCAGGTATAGCCCATCAAATCCACGCCATCCTCCACTGCAAGCTTCATCTGGCGGATATGCTCCCGCATATAATCGATTCTATAAGGATCGTGGATGCAGCCATCTTCTACTTCATCGTATGCGCCCAGTCCATTTTCTACAATCATAACAGGAATACGGTAACGGTCGTATACGGCGTTCAAGGCATAACGGATGCCTAAAGGATCAATCTGCCATCCCCAGTCGGTGGTCTTTAAGTAAGGGTTCTTCTTGCCGCCGGCGAGGTTCCCGCCTACATCATCAGCTTCTCCTTCTGTACCCACACAGATGGACATATAATAGGACAAGGTGGTGAAATCTACGGTACCTTCCCTAAGAATCTGTCCATCCCCTTCCTGTATGTTAAGGGTGATGCCGTTTTCTTTGAAGAATTTGCGGGCAAAGTAAGGATATTCGCCTAAAATTTGCACATCGTCACAGTACCAGTCATAAATTTGCATATATTGCTGGGAAGCAAGAATATCTTGGGGATTGCAGCTGCTTGGATATGCCGCTACAAAAGCAATCATATTTCCCATCCGGTATTCAGGGTATTCTTTGTGCGCCCATGCAACAACCTGAGCGGAGGCGACCAGCTGATGGTGCAATGCTTGGTAACGTTCCTGTTCCGTGTGTTTGATCTGATCGATTGGACCGGAGTAATCCTTCACTAGACTGCCGGAGACGATGTCGCCCAGCAGCATCTGGGTACAGTTCAGTTCGTTGAAGGTGATCCAGTATTTCACCTTGCCGCTATAGCGCGTTAAAATTGTCTTGGCGTAACGCAGAAAATGATCAATGGTTTCCCTGGAGTGCCATCCATTATTTTGGACGGCAAGTGCATAAGGCATTTCATAATGAGAAATCGTTACTAAAGGTTCAATACCGTATTTTTTACATTCGTCAAACACGCAATCGTAGAACTTAAGTCCCATCTCATTAGGCTCTTCTTCCATTCCTGTGGGGAAAATCCTTGACCAGGCGATGGAAAGGCGGAAGCATTTGTAGCCCATTTCACTTAATAGAGCAATGTCTTCCTTGTAATGATGATAAAAATCGCTGGCTTCGTGGCTTGGATAATGCAGGTCATCCTGAATGGTCGAAGTGATCCATTTGGAGGTTGTTTTAGTTCCACCTGTACACATATCCGATACGGAAGGTCCTTTGCCATCCTCATTCCATGCGCCTTCAAATTGATTGGCGGCAGTTGCGCCGCCCCATAAAAAGTCTTTTCTAAGCATAGCGTTCCTTTCTTGTGTCACATGGTTTATTCTTTGTCATATCCGGTTTCGGGCTCTTCCCACGTACGGGATGATGGACATTTCCAAAGGTACAGCCGATTTCCGGCAGGATCGTCAATTACGCAGGTAGGTTCCCAGCTGTCCTCGTCTACAGGAACTTTGGCGAGGAAAGATTCCGCTTTGTCGGTGATGACTTTTCCGCCGTATTTTTCGATATCTGCAAGGGTGTCTTTAAGTGGTCTGTCCATGCTGATTTCCATGTATGGTCCCGGTTTTGCCAATTCTCCAGGTGTCCAGAATACCATCAGGTTCATATGTCCTGGAACGGAGCCTTCATAATCTGCCTGACAGGGACCTGTCCCGAGGATAAGACCGGGGTGTTCATCACCGGGTTTGATGGCGCTGACCGCTTCCGGCAGTTCAATCATATCCCATCCAAACACTTCGATGCAGAAGGTCTGGAATCGTTTTAATTCTTTGTAGGTATAGACATAGATTCGGGTTCTGCCATGGAGGCTTTTTTCCGTAAACTTCTTGGGAGGACGTCCGGGATTTACGCTTTGCATCTCTTCCCCGGGTATCTCCCAAAGATAAATTGGATTGCCTTCTGAGTCTTCAATCAGGGCGTAATCCTGTCCTTCCACCTGATATCTTTCTTTTAAAACTTTTCCACCGTATTTATTGACTTTTTTCAAGGTCTTGTCAAGGCTCTTTACTTGAACGACGAAAGAAGCATCCGGTTCGTCGTCTTTTTTTGCCTTAAGGTAGCCGTATTCAAAGGAAGGAACGCTGGGCTCCCACCTTTCGGTTCCGGGACCTGTTGCGCAGTACATTAAGGGCATTTGGGGATCAGAGTGGTCGGTATTAACGATATCCCAGCCGCAAACCTTCTCGTAGAAAGTGCGGAGATTCTCCGGATCGTCATAACTCATGACAAATCTCCGAGCTTTTCCGTTTCCGGCTTCTTTGATGAAAGGTTTTGCCACATGATAGCTGATATCATAGGGATCTCTGGTCTCGTCTGGAGCAGGGGGATCTACGTGGATGCGGCGGGTTTCAATGCTTCCAGTCCAAGGTTCTTCTAAATATTGCTCTTTTGGAGCGCTGCAGCTGGGGCAGTAATCGGGAACTTCAGTTTCATCTAAAGCAAACGGAAATCCGCAGTTAAAGCAGGTGTAAATTTTTTTCATATTTTCTTATTCTCCTTCGCTAATTATTACTAATTTGTTTGATTTTCAGCGATTACATATGCCACTATTTTTTACCCTATCTTAATATTAAATATAACTTACGTCCATAATTGATAGCAATAGCATTTTTTGCGCAATTCGCACATATATAATACATTTTCGTAAAATTGTAACTTTAATATGATATTATCAAACAACTCTGCCTTGCTGGTGATTTTCCGAGGTGCTAGGATGAATTAAACCCAGCGATTACATAAACCCATCTAAAATAAAATTAAAGGAGGATTTCGAGAATGAAAAAAATTTACACCTGTTTTACATGCGGATTTCCGTTTGCAATGGAAGAAAGTGAAGCACCCGCTGAATGTCCTGCCTGCGGCTCACCTAAGTCGCAGTACCTAGAAGAACCTTGGAACGGAAGTATTGAGGCGAGAAGAATCCATGTAGATTTTCCCAAACCCGATCCCAATTGGGATCCCATGGATATTAACTTCCATCATCCCAAGAATTTTCAGCCTAAGAGCATGCATGGACGAATCCGCAGATTTGTACTTCCTTATGATGATGCAGAAAAGACCCGCGCTTTTTATGCAGATGCCATGGATTGGGATATCATCAATACCGAGCATGCAGATGAGAAGATGCCGTTAATGTACTGCGCAACGGGTCCGGGCAATGCAAACTGGGAGCCCAGCGTTCCATCCTTTGGCTATGGATATTTAAAATCAAGAGAAAGCGAAAATGCAGTTAAGATTCCCAGTTTCGTGGTGGAAGTGGATGATTTGGCTGATACTTTAAAGAAGGTGGTAGAATACGGTGGAAAGGTGCTTGCAGATAGGTATAGCGTAGAGAAAGACATTTATGCACAGATTGAAGACAGCGAAGGAAATGTTCTCTACCTCTGGGAGACGCCGGCGGATGTTGACTGGTCCTTGCCTGAGACATTGTATCTGTCAAAGAGACCTGAAAAGATTGAGCCTTATGCATCTTCTGCAAAGGTAGATCCCGATAAGTATCCGTATCGTGCACCCAAGAAGTATCCTAAAAAGGATTTGCATGGACGTCTGCGTTTTGTGACCTATTCATATAAAAATTTTGAAAGATGGCATAAGTTTGTAGTCAATGTATTCCATTGGGATATGTTTGAGCTTCCCGTTGCAGCCGGCGGTATGAAAAAGGGATGCGAAAATCCCAGCTTATTGATTGCAACAGGACCGAGCTATGAAACCTACGAAGGAGCAACGCCTGGGCATATGAATGCAATGGTTCATTATGCCGGCGAGAAGGAACTAGATCCAATTATTCCTATGCTTGAGATTGATATGTGGAAACCTTTGGCAGATACGCTGAATGATTTGATTGCCAAGGGAGCAAAATTGGTAGGAGAAATGCCGGAAGAGACTGAAGGGTGGACCTCATCTGCACATGTTTATGATCCTTCAGGAAATCTGCTCTATCTCTGGAAATGCCCAACCTCCCGTACATGGGAAGAGCCTGAGGCAGCATATGACGCCGAATAGCGTGGGAGAGGCGATGACTTTTGAGGGTCATCGTCTCTTTTTTAGGTCGTGAGTAAACGCTATTTGGGGCGGATTTCCTGGCTTTTCATAATCTGTCTGATTGCATCGAAAATATAAGGTTTCAGCTCTTCAATGTCGGTAGGTTCATTATATAGAATGGAACTGTAACAGGTAGAACTGACAAACTCCACGATCATAAACAAAAGAATCTCTGGATTTTTAAACGCTCTTGGAGAATTTTCAAGGATGGAATAAATGTTATAAAAATCTACTTCTGAATCATCCTTGGAGGAAATTAATTCGTTTTTAAAGATTCCCCAGCTCAAATTTTTGGAAATAAAGTTAAGAAGGGATTTGTCCGCATTGAACTGCTCGATGATGTTATCGACAAGAAAAATGATGCGGTCGTCCAATTCGGTCAGATCTGTCTTTGCAAGGGCGGCATCTGCAACAGAAAAGATACGGCTTGCTTTGTGGGCAATCAGCTTGTTGCGGATATCGTATTTATCTTTAAAATAGAGGTAAAAGGTTCCTTTTGCCACGCCGGCAGTCTCCACGATATTGTTGATGGTGGTCTTATTGATGCCTTGGGTGGTGAACAACTCAAAAGCAGTATTTAAAAGCGCTTCGCGCTTTCTTTTTTTGTTCAAATCAATTTTTCCCATGAAAACTCCTATTCCGTTCGGCTGTCTGATAAGTCATATTATAAGGTAAACGCCCTAAAATGCAATGTTTTTCAGCGTTTATATTTTTTTATAAAATTCATGATTCTTTAATAAAAGAAAATATTGACCAAAAGTCATTTTTTAGGTATGATACGGAATATAAATAAAATGACTATTAGTCATAATTTAAAGGGAGTGTGTGTATGGAAAAATTTGGGAAAAAGGTGGTGCAGTTCCGGATACCGATTCTGATTTTAAGCCTGGTGCTTTTGATCCCTTCTTTTTGGGGATATGTGAGCACCAGAGTCAATTATGATATCCTTTCTTATCTGCCGAAGGACATTGAGACGATGGTGGGACAGGATATTCTGGTGGATGAATTTGGAACCGGAGCGTTTTCCATGTTTGTGGTGGAAGGAATGGTGCCCAAAGACATCATAAGGCTGAAAGAGGAGATTGAGCAGGTTGCGCATGTGGAGAAGGTCATCTGGTATGATTCCGTCATGGATATATCGGTCCCCATGGAAATGATGCCGGACGCGGTGTATGAAGCCTTTAACAGCGGGGATGCCACGATGATGGCGATCATCTTTGGCGAGACCACCTCCGCTGACGGGACTATGGAGGCAATCGAGGAGATCCGAAAAGTGGCTGACAAGAACTGCTTTTTGAGCGGCATGTCGGCGGTGGTGACGGACACAAAGAATCTATCAGAACGGGAAGCGCCGATTTATGTGTGCATTGCAGTTTTGCTCTCCTGCCTGGTGCTTTCCCTTACCATGGATTCGTTTCTGATTCCCTTCCTGTTTCTGCTGAGTATAGGAATGGCAATCGTTTACAATCTGGGCAGCAATGTTTTTATGGGAGAGATTTCTTATATCACCAAAGCCTTGAGCGCAGTGCTGCAATTAGGTGTGACGATGGATTATTCCATTTTCCTCTGGCACAGTTATCAGGAAAATAAGCGGAAAGTGCCGGATCGAAAGGAAGCGATGGCAAAGGCGATTGGAGAGACAATCACTTCCGTGGTAAGCAGTTCCATGACTACCGTGGCAGGGTTCATCGCCTTGTGCTTTATGAGCTTTACCCTTGGCATGGATTTAGGTATCGTTATGGCAAAGGGCGTGGTATTCGGCGTGATCGCATGTGTGACGGTTCTCCCGTCCTTGATTCTGGTGTGTGATAAAGCATTGATAAAGACAAAGCATAAGGCGCTGCTCCCGGATATGAAGGGCATCGGATGCTTTGTGACGAAGCATTACAGAGTATTTATTGTTTTGTTTATTGCGACGCTTTTCCCCGCCATATTCGGTTATAAAAATACAGCCGTTTATTACAATCTGGATGAGACCCTCCCTAAGGACCTTCCCAGTATTATGGCGAATGAAATGCTGAATGAAAATTTTGATATGAATGCAACCCATATGCTTCTTTTAAGCGCAGACCTTCCAACAAAGGACGTAAAGCATATGGCGGATGAAATGAAGCAGGTGGAGGGCGTGAACTGGGTGCTGGGACTCAACTCCATCAAGGGTGATGCCATCCCGGACGAATTGATTCCGGGGGAACTCAAAAGTTCCCTTGTGAGCGATAACTGGCAGCTTTTACTGATCGGTTCCCAATATAAGGTGGCTTCCGGGGAGGTCAACAGCCAGTGTGAAAAATTGAGCGCCATATGTAAATCCTATGACAGCAAGGGAATGCTGGTGGGCGAGGCGCCCTGTACCAAGGATTTGATTGAGATTACGGACAAAGATTTCAATACGGTAAGCGTGGTTTCCATCGGCGTGATCTTTATCATTATTCTGCTGGTGTTCAAATCTGTTTCCCTGCCGATGATTCTTGTGGCGGTCATTGAGACGGCAATTTTTGTAAACATGGGTATCCCTTATTATACAGGGACGCAGATTCCATTTATCGCATCTGTGGTAATCGGCACCATTCAGCTGGGCGCTACCGTGGATTATGCAATCCTGATGACCACAAGATATCGCAAAGAACGCTATGGTGGAATGGAGAAACGGGAGGCGGTCACCGTTGCCTGCCAGAGCAGCGTTAAATCCATCGTGGTCAGCGCATTGTCCTTTTTTGCAGCGACTTTCGGTGTGGGATTATACTCCAACATCGATATGATCAGTTCATTGTGTACCCTGATGGCACGAGGGGCGCTGATCAGTATGGTATCGGTTATTTTCATCTTGCCCTCCATGTTTATGGTGTTTGATAAGATCATAATCAGAAGCGGAGTAAGAAATAAAAAGAGAAAGATTGGACAGGAGGCAGTTTCATTATGAAAAAAATAAGAGAAAAAATAATGATAAAAAAGGCGGTATGCCTTACGCTTAGTGCGTCAATGGCGCTGGGGCTTGCAGGATGTGGGAAGGCAGATGCGCAGCAGGCATCGGTCATAACGAAGGAAAATGAAGAACAGGTGTTAGACAGTGTGCTGAATGCCCAGGTCAATCCATCCCACAGCAGTGAAGCGGGAAAAGAAGAAACGGTCTATGTGCTTGCCGATGCAAACGGCAGCGTAACCCAGGTCATTGTCAGCGACTGGCTGAAAAACGGCAGTGGAAGTGAAAACCTGATGGACAGTTCTGGTCTTACAGATATTCAGAATATGAAGGGATATGAGAGTTTTGAAACGGATGAGGAGGGAAACCTTATCTGGCAGGCAAATGGAGCGGATATCTATTACAGCGGCACCACGGATAAAGAAGTCCCAGTGGAAGTGAAGCTGTCTTATCAGCTTGACGGGGAGGAGATTTCTCCCCAGGAACTTGCCGGAAAAAGTGGCAAAGTGACAATCCGTATGGACTATGAAAACAAGGAGACAAGGACGGTAACAATAGGCGGAAAGGAGCAGGAAATCAAAGTTCCCTTTGCCATGATCTCCGGCGTCGTCCTGCCTCAGGATACGTTTTCAAATATTGAGGTGACCAATGCCAGACTGCTCTCGGAGGGAAACAACAGTGTGGTAGTGGGCGTGGCTTTTCCGGGGCTTAGGGAGAGCATCGACATGGACAGTCTTAAAAACAAGATGGAAGATGGAGAGGATAAGGAAAAGATAGAAGAACTGGAAATTCCAGATTACATTGAAATCACGGCGGATGCAGAAAACTTTGAACTGGGAATGACCATGACGGTCGCCATGAGCGATATTCTTTCTGACATCGAGTTGACGGACTCTTTTGACCTGTCCGGATTAAACGATTCCATGGATGAACTGAAGGAAGCTACAGACAAATTAAAGGATGGGACTTTGGAGTTGAAAGATGGCAGCGGTCAGCTCAAAGATGGAACACAGGAACTGCTCTCGGGAACAGATGAACTGTGGGACGGCACGGCAGAGCTTAAGGATGGCACCCAGGAGTTATATGATAAGTCAGGCATCTTAAATGATGGGGCCGGGCAATTGGCAGATGGAGCCGGGCAGCTGTATGATGGAACCGGAGAACTGGTAGATGGAGCCGGACAATTATATGACGGAGCTGGAAAACTGGACGATGGGGCAAAGCAGGTAAACGACGGAGCGTCGGCGCTCTATGAGGGAGCAGCGGCTTTGCAGGGCGGTTTCGTGGGACTGCTTACAGGTACACATACCTTAAAGGATGGCGGACAAAGGTTGAGCGAAGGTACTGGCAACCTTTTAAGCGGCACGCAGAGTCTGAATGATGGAGCACATATGGTCAAAGACGGGGTGGACCAGGTGGCGGCACAGATGGAGATGCTGAAAGCCGGGATAGGGACTCCGGTAAGTTCCGGGGACGGAGTCGATCCTGCCAATCCGGCGACTTTGATGCAGGTTTCTTATCTGCTCAATCAGTCCTTAAAGAAAGCAAGCATGGAAGGGGATGGGCTGGCACAGGAATCTTATAATGGAATCTTATCAAGCCTCCAGCAGCAAAGAGCGCAGATGCAGGCAAATCTGGATGCTGCCAGCGGAAATCTGGCGGCTGCGCAGGACAGAGCTTCGGCAGCACAGGCAGACTTGGCGGCAGCCTGCCAGGCGGACACTATGGAATTTGAAGTAGTGACGGGTACCCACGAGGAGGAAAGTTATGTAGATGTGACGGTGGACGCGCCTGTCTACACGACCACAAGGGTGGTGGCAGGAGAATCGGAAGACGGAGAAGGCGGCGGAGAGGTCATCGATGAGACCACGGATGTGGAGACACAGTCCGTCACAGGAACAGGGGTAGTGACGAAGGAAGTGGTAGAGAGCGATACCATTTCGGTACAGTCGGTGGACGCAGACAATCTGCAGCAGAAGGCATATGAGTATCAGAGCGCCATGGAGGATGTGGCAGCTGCCCAGGGAGAAGTGAGTGGGTATGCGATTCAGATAGCAGCAATCGATGAGCAGATCGCCGCCATAAGTACCAATGGCGTGGATCAGGGTGCACTGATTGCAAAGTGGGGACCGGCAATTACCTATGCGGCGATTCTTGATCAAAAGCTGGCGGAACTGTCGGGAACACTTAACTCCCAGGAAAGCATGGCAAAGATGACGGCACTGGTACAGGGCGCAGGAAGCCTGGCAGACGGAACCCAGAGTGCCCTTTTAGGTGCAGCGGAGTTAAACAGCGGTGTCAATGAATTAAAAATCGGACTTGATTCTCTGGACAGCGGTGCCGGCGAACTGGCGGCGGGAGCGGGCAGTTTGAAGGAGGGGGCAGCCACTTTAAAAGGTGGTACCAGTGAACTAAAGAGCGGTACCTCCACGCTAAAAAGCGGCGCCGGTGAGCTGAAGGACGGGGCATCCGCTTTAAGGGACGGCACTGCCACATTAAAGGATGGAACCACGGAACTTAAGAGCGGAACAGAACAGCTGGTACAGGGCGTCGGAACTTTGAACGATGGCGCAGAAAGTCTTAAGGACGGCGCAGGCGCACTGCGGGATGGTGTACTGACACTGGATGAAGGGATGGGGACCTTAGATGAAGGTGCACTTGCGTTGGTGGATGGCATGTTTGAATTTGATGAGGAAGGCATCAGTAAGCTGACGGACCTGTTCGGAGATGACGTGGAGGATGTGATCGACAGATTGAAGGCGGTGGCTGATGCAGGGAAGGAGTACAATACCTTTACACAGCTTCCGGCAGATGTGGACGGCAGCGTGAAGTTCATTATTAAGACAGAAGGGGTGGAAAAGCAGTAACTATATAGAGGAAGTTTTTTGTACAAAGAGGGGCTGCGTGCTAATTACTTAGTGCGGCAGCTCTTTTTATCATGGTAAAAAATTTCTTCTCAATTGTGTAGTTAAATCCTCATATCAAAAATGTGGTGTGGAAAATTGATATGTATTTTCTTATAATTTACATTTTCTATAAAAATGAAAAATATGGAGCGGACAAGAGGAAAGATTCGTAAGAGACGATAACGTTTCAAATGCAATACAATATAATCAGTCATTTAAAAACGAATTTCGACATATGAGCAAGGTTAGGAGGAAAAGAAAATGAACAGAAAAGGGAGGGATTTCACGGTAGGAGATCCCGGACGACAGCTTTTGATTTTTGCGTGGCCTCTTGTTTTATCCATGTTGCTGCAGAATCTGTATAATATGGCAGATACGCTGATTGTAGGAAGATATCTGGGCGATACGGCAATGGGAGCGGTAGGTACCTGCGGAAGTGTCACAAATGTTGTCTTGATGCTGATTGGCGGATGCACACAGGGGATGGCAGTGGTGCTTTCCCAGTATATAGGTGCGAAGGATGAAATAAAAGTAAAGAAGACGATTACAACAGGTCTGTATATGATTGTGGGAATGGCAATTGTATTTGGGATTATAGGAATCGTGTTTGCCAGAAATCTGCTGATGTTGATTAACGTGTCAGGGGAGGCGCTTGACTATGCTGCATCCTATCTGGTGATTATCTTTGCGGGCTCTGTCGCCACTGCGCTATACAATATGGGAAATTCCATGTCAAGAGCCTTGGGAGATTCGGTAACTCCCATGATTGTGCTGATCGTTACCAGCATATTGAATATTTTTTTGAACATTCTTTTTGTGGCCGTTTTCCATATGGGCGTTCCGGGAGTAGCATATGCAACCATATTGGCAACGATTCTTTCGGCAATCGTCTGCTGGGGAATCATCTGGAAGAAAATGCCCATTGTACATCCTGACAAAAATACCATTCGTCCGGATGGAGAAATGGCAAAGCTTGTGCTTAGAATCGGTCTTCCGTCTGCGCTTCAGTCTTCCACTGTCACGATCGGGATTCTGCTTGTCCAGGCTTTGGTAAATGCTTTTGACACGCCGCTGCTTCCCGTTATGGCTGCTTACGCTGCGGCAACGAAGATAGAAGCTTTTATTTCTTATCCGCCCGGGGGGATATCCCAGGGAATGCAGGTATTGGCAGGTCAGAACGTAGGCGCCGGCAAGTTCGAGAGAGTCGGCAAGGGGTTAAAAGCAAGTATTAAGATTATAGCAGTGTACTCTGTATTTTCGGCGTTTGTGCTGATTGCATTTGGACGGTTCTTAATGGGCTTTTTCACAGCGACTCCCGCTACCGTAACGATTGGCTATCATTATCTGGTAGTGACGGCAATAGGTGTATTCTTCTGTGGTATTGTTTTTACGGTACGTTATACCTTAAGCGGATCGGGGGATGCTTCTGCCGCCGTTTATATTTCGGTGATAGAGCTGGCTGTAAGAATTGGCAGCGCTTATGTTCTTGCTCATTTTACGCCCCTTGGCTATATTGGGGTATTTTTAGGAACGCCCATTGGTTGGATGGTATCGGGCGCCTATGCGGTTGTCCGTTATAGAAGTGGCAAATGGAAGAAGAAGAGGATTGTAAAAGAGGATCGGGAATCTGCCTCCGCAAATGTGGGAGCATAAAAATTTCATAAACAAAGAGAAAGGAGAGTAAAAGATGTTTGACAATTTTCTGGTAAGAGAAAACAGTCTTCAAAACGTGGTGAGGGACGGCGAAATAGTTGGTTTTAAGTTCGATGTCCGTATCGCAGAGTACAGGGGGTGCTTTTTGAGCCTTCATAATGGGTATTATATTGATTTGGATGGAGAGGAATATCCAAGGAATCTTCAGAAGTTTGAAATCAATGGAATGCCGCCGAGAGATTTTGATGAAATTGCCAAGGCGGTATGGGAGCACTGGGATTATGGAGAATTTGGAACGGTGTATGTGGAGAAGCCGGGAGGACTTTCAAAAGGACATCACAAGCTGGGCATCATGCAGGGGGTTCTTATGCAGTATGGATGGCAGCCTCACGACCAGGAGTGGATCGACAATCCGCCGGATCCTAGAGATATGCCCTTTAAGCAGACAGAAGTTTATTATTATGATATGGTTGTGGAGTAAGAAAGGAGATAAAAATGGCTATTAAAAGAGGCGTTTCATTTTACAGCTACCAACAGGCGCAGTATTTTGGACAAATGGATTATCATGATATGTGTAAAGAATTGCATGACAACCTAAAATGTGATGGCGTGGAAATCATCAATGAGGCGACTGTGCCCGGATATCCTTTCCCGTCGAGAGCGTTTTTGGCAGATTGGGCAAATACGATGGCCCGCTATGATTTAACACCGGTGGCACTTGACTGTTTCCTTGATACGATGCGCTTTAGGGATCATGTTATGAATAAGGCGGAAGCGGCTGAACTGATCAAGCTGGATTTACAATTGGCACACGACATGGGCTTTAAGCACATCAGGACTATGACAGGACTGCCCGTGGAGGTTACAGAGCGTGCCCTTGATACGGCTGTCAAGCTGGATGTAAAGATTGCATGGGAGATACATGCACCGATTCCCATCAGACCAAACCCGGAAATCAAGGGACTGTTCTGTGACAGTCCTGGAACTGCTGTAATGGATACGGTGGAATTTATTAAAAAGACGGGTACAAAGCATGTTGGCTTCGTGCCTGATATGGGCATCTTTGCAAGAGGACCGCATCTGGATACGGTGGAGAGAATGCTAAGAGATATGAAGGATCAGGGGCTTGCCAGTGAGATTACTGCCCTGATGAAGGAAGTTTCCTTGGGAGAATTATCTACAGAAGTGGAAAAGAGATTTGCAGGAAGGCTTTCTGGGGAAGAAAAACGCACGCTTATGTGGAAGATGCATGCGGCGCCCGAAGATCTTGAGCTGATATTACCCTATGTATTTTCTATTCATGGAAAATGCCATGATTTGACAGAGATACCTGGCAAACCCGGGCAATATGAGGAGCCGGCACTTCTCTATGAAGAGGTGATCGATGTTCTGAAAAAGAATAATTGGGATGGCTATATGTGCACAGAATTTGAGGGACAGCGTTCGCGTCAGGAACGTACCATGGATGATTTTGTGGACGAGGTGGATCAGGTAAGGCGTCACCATGAGATGATGGCACGGCTTATTGGAGAATAAAACATATCGGCAAGAGCAGGGGGGCAGCTATCAGCCCTCCTGTGTTTTTTATATAAAAATAAATGCATAGGAGGAAGAAAAAAATGGCAGGAAAGCTGACAAAGGAAGATATTAAAAATTTTTATAAGGAATTTTTTCACGAACAGAAGATCGATTATGCAAAAAAAATCATAGCGCCGTATTATATCCAGCACAACCCAGGCGTGGAGGATAGCAGAGAAGGATTTATCAATACTTTTGCTGCTGCATTTGCTTCCGGCAAAAAGTTTAACATTGAAATCGAAGACATTGTCTTAGGCGAAGACATGGCGGCGGTCATACTGAAAAATCAGAGAGGATCCTTTGCGGTGGTGGATTTTTACCGGATAAACAGCGAGGGACAGCTCTGTGAGCATTGGGATGTGTTTTCAAATTAAGATAGAGTGCAGATTAAAAAAGAAAAGGATTTGCAAAAAAAGAAAAAATTTTATAAAAGAGGGACTAGAAATGAAGGAAGAACAAATGATAATAGAAATGTATGATGTAATATGCAATGCCAGAAAAACAGATAGGATCAGGGACTATTTTTCGGAGGAATTTGAAGAGATCACGCCCGGATTTGAAGGGAAAGGACCGGAGGCGTTCCTTAAAAGAAATGAGGATTTCTTTACCTCTGCGGGCGCTGCCATAGAAATGGTAAAGGTCTTTGCAGATACACAAAAGCCAACGGTGGGTGTCTATGCAAAAGCAAGATTCAAAGGGAAAACATTATTTCGTATTGCAGGTTTTTTTGAAATCAAAGACGGAAAGATTGTATCTCACAAATCACTTCATCAACAATAACAAAGGAGGGTTTGCCTATGCCTGGATTGGGAGTTTGGTTCAGAATTGAGCAGATGAAAAGCGAAGCACATAGAAACAGTCCAAGGATGGAGCTTCTATATGTCATTGACGGGAAATTGTGCATTACGCTGGGAGAGCAGAATATCATACTGCAGAAGGAAGATATGTATTTTGTAAACGCAGGGTGCTCCGTCAGTTGTGTTGCCCTTCGCTCCGGCATTTTGTTCCGGATTTCTGTGGAACCGTCGGTACTGGAGGAGGAAATTGGAGGAGAGCATATTGAGATTGATCTTGACAGCACGCAGGCGGAAAGGAATGACACCCGCTATCGCCAGCTTCGGGTCTATATGATTGAGCTTATAAGGAGCTGTCTTCGCGGAGGAAATTCTGACAAATTTGATCAATACTCCAAGTGCTATCTGATTTTGGGATACTTGACCAAGTATTTCCGCAAGGTAAATGAGCGGGAGGAGAAAGCGGATTCTTATCAAAAGTACACGGATGAAGTCATTCGGTTTATTTGGGAGAACTATGACAAGCAGATAACCCTTCAGGATATGGCAGATAAGCTTTATATTACCAACTCTCATTTGTCGAGGGTACTGAAAAAAAGTCTTGGAAAGAATTTCAGATCTTATATCAACGAGGTACGTCTTTTAAGGGCTGTGGAAGAGCTGGAAAACAGCGATAAGTCTATCCTGCGTATCGCCAATGACAATGGTTTTTCGGGCTTGGCAGCTTTCAACAAGGCGTTTAAGGAAAGCTATGCAGTTTCGCCTACCGTCTATAGGCGGCGGTTCAGGGATAAAGAAAAGGTCAGGGAAGAAGACAAGAGCACTTTAACAGAAGCGGCGCTGGTGAGCGTGGAAAGCAGCTTTGCGCATTTGATGACGGATAAGGGGATGCCGGAACTGGAGATTTCATCTTTTGTGGGAAACTATACGCCTTATACAAAGCCCTGGCAGGATGTGATTAATGTGGGAACTGCCGCAGAACTTTTAAATAATAAAATTCAGCACCATATTCTGCGGGCAAAGCGGGAGCTTGGATATAAATATGTAAGGTTCTGGGGAATCTTTCAGGATGAGCTTTTAATCATGCCGCGTGCATCGGGGGACCGCCCCAACTTTAGCCGTCTGGATGACAGTATCAACTTTTTGCTGAACAACGATTTGAAGCCGTTTATTCAGATGGGTCCAAAGCCTAGAAATATTATCCGCGGTCTTGGCAATAGCATTATGCCTTCCGGCGCGCATCAGAGTCTTATATTGACATATGATGAACAGCAATGGAAGCAGTTGGTAGACAGTTTTATGAACCATCTTATGATTTATTATGGGGAGGATGAAATCAACACATGGATATTTGAAATGTGGAATCCTTATCCATGGGACAAGCAGTGGTATGAATGGTTCAAGCCTTTGAAGTACGCAGATTGCAGTAAGGTGGTCAAGAAATATGCGCCCAATGCATTCTTTGGGGGCGGGGAATTTGTAAGCTCTATGCTTTCAGGGCTGCCGGCAAAGCTTGGGGAGCTGGAAAAGCTTGGGACAAATTCGGATTTTCTCTCCTTTGCCATGTTTCCTTACGAGCCGGACGGGGTATCCTTGCCGCCGCTGGAGACAAACATCAATTTTATGCGGGACAGCTTAAAAAAAATTAGGAAAATGATGGAGGACTGCGGCGCTTCACACAAAAAACTTTATCTGGATCTCTGGAACAATACGATTTCCAGCCGGAATGTCTTAAATGACGCGGTCTATAGAGGCGCTTATATCATTAAGAATGCCATTGACGCCATAGGCGAAGTGGATCAGCTCTGTTTTTGGCAGTGCACAGATGCTTTTACGGAAGACTTTGACTCTGACGGTATTCTCCATGGGGGGAGCGGAATAATGACCAGGGATGGATTTTTTAAGCCTGCCGCATATGCCTTTGGCTTTTTGAAGCGTCTTTATGGAAAATTGATTGAGAAAAACGACAATTACATGATTACCACCAATGGTCATGGCAATTATGCCATTATCTATCATAATTTAAAGGCGCTGCTTGGCAGTATTTATTTAAAAAAAGAGGATGCCCTTCGCTATGAAGATCTTCATGAGGCGTTTGAAGACAATAATTCCATGAAGCTTAAGTTTAAACTCAGCGGGATGGTGGATGGCTATTATGATGTCCGTTTCCAGCATGTAGATAAATACAGCGGCAGTATATTGGACGAATGGAAGCAAATTGGAGGTTTTACGGATATGCCTAAGGAAGATAAGCAATATCTTGAAAATGTAAGTATACCGAAACGGTATTTTGTAAGAAAAAAGGTAATAGAAGGAATGATGGAACTGGAACTTGAGGCTCTGGCGAATGGTTTTGGGCTGATTGAGATTATGTTTCGGGGATGATCCTATGCTTTTTGGGGCTATGTCAAAAACATTATATTTGTTTTTGACATAGCCTTTTGGTTTATTTATTGCAATCTCATAAAACCCAATAAGTTTGTAGTAAAATGTCAATTTGCGCCATAGATTCATTTCCGGCAAGATTTATAATTATAAGTAAGTTAAAGAGAAATGAATAGGCGTATTTTTAGTACTTTTCCGAAAGGCAAAATGATATATGGTGAAAATGTACAAAAATACGAGAAAAACAGGAGGGCGTTATGGATATTCGGTTAGGGATTATTGGATTTGGCGGAATGGGCAAGCATCATGCCAAGCATGCGCCAAAGGGCGGCGTAAAGGTAGAAGCGGCTTGCGATATACTTCCGGAAAGAGTAGAGGAAGCAAAGCAGGAAGGTATAAAAGGATACCATTCTGTCCAGGAGCTTTTGGCGGATCCTGAGGTCAATACGGTGATTTTGACGGTGCCAAATCATCTGCACAAGGAAATGGCAATTAAGGCAGCTGCAGCAGGGAAGCATGTGATTACGGAAAAGCCTGCCGCCTTAAGCGTTGCAGAACTGGACGAAATGGAGGAAGCCTGCAAAAAGGCGGGCGTATGCTTTACAGCCCATCAGAACCGCAGATGGGACAAGGATATGCTGACCATCAAGCATGCCTATGATCATGGAACCTTGGGAAAAATTTTTACAATTGAATCAAAGCTACACTCTGGCAACGGCTATATGCATGAATGGCATTTATATAAGAAATATGGCGGCGGTATGATGTATGACTGGGGGGTTCACCTAATCGATCAAATCCTTTTTATGATGCCGGACGCAAAAATCAAATCCCTTTATGCAGATGTAAAAAATGTGCTGCATGAAGAGGTGGATGACTATTTTAAAATCATCATGAAACTTGACAACGGCGTAACAGTACATATCGAGCTGTCCACTTATATTCTCAAATATCAGCCCAGATGGCTTGCCGGTGGCGATAAGGGAACCATGATCGTGGAAAATCTTGGAGGAGGAAAAGGAGCCATCTACAGGACGGGAAAGATGCTTGAAAAACTGCCGCCACAAATCACGGAGACAGAGGCTGGTCCTACAAGACAGTTTGCGCCTGTGCCGCCTGGCGGAATCGTGGAAGAGGCTCTTCCCAAGATAGAATCAGATGTTTTGGAATTTTACCGCAATTTCAAGGATGTCATAAACGGGCAGGGAGAGCTGCTTGTCAAAATTCCCACCGTCAGGAGGGTGCTGACCGTCATGGAAGCGGTCATGCGTTCTGCAAAGACGGGTGAGGCAATCTTTCTTGAATAGTACTCTTTAGAGAAAACATATGATTGGAAACTGATGACAAAACCATAGGAGTGCATATATGACAAAGTATATTTTAAAAAGAATCCTATACATCATACCGGTCATGTTCGGTGTGATTGTGGTGGTGTTCCTCATGAAAGCGGCAACTCCCGGTGATCCGGTATTGGAGCTTTTGCCGGCTACCGCAACCGAGGAACAGAAAGATGCAATGAGAGAAGAATTAGGTTTAAATGATCCTCTTCCTATTCAGTTTGTAGATTACGTGGTGGGGATTGTTACCCGAGGAGATTTGGGAACCTCTTACAAAACAAAGCAGCCTGTTATGACAGAAATCCTGCAAAGGCTTCCCAACACCTTGATTGTGGCTGTGCTTGCTATGGCGCTCAGCCAGGTGATCGCAACCCCTTTAGGAATTTTGGCGGCAGTAAAACAAAATACATGGATAGACAATTTAATTGTATTTTTTACTATGGTGGGCGCTTCCCTTCCTACCTTCTGGCTTGCCCTGATGCTGATTGACCTGTTTTCGGTGCGGCTCCATCTTGTGCCATCCATGTACAATGGCACGGTGGCAGGCTGGGTGCTTCCCATTATCGTAGTATCCTTTGGCGCTATTTCCCAGACGGCAAAAGGCGTGCGTACCAATATGCTGGAGATTATCAGACAGGATTACATCAGGACGGCTAGGGCAAAAGGGCAGAAGGAAAGCATCGTCATCTTTAAGCATGGTTTTGGCAATACCCTGATACCTGTTATTGCCGGAATTGGAAGCGGGCTTTCGGGACAATTGGGAGGCGCTTTAATCGTGGAGACGGTATTCGCCATTCCCGGTGTGGGCAAATATGTGGCAGACGCCGTTACCGCAAGAAACTTTCCGGCAGTTCAAGGCGGTGTTATCGTACTTGCTTTTATCTGTACCATTATCAGCATCCTGGTGGATGTGATGTATACAGTAGCAGATCCCAGACTAAAGACAAATCTCATGGCGCCTGCTAAAAAGAAAAAATCTTCAAAGGCAGCAGCCGCGAATGGAGGTGCCTGATTATGTCAAAGATAAACACTCCTGCAATGGAGAAGCTTAAGAAAAAGAATAAATACAACGAAAGCGGTGTGAGCACGCCGGGCAAAGAAGCTTGGAAAAGGCTGCGCAGAAATAAGACGGCTATGGCGGGAATGATTATTGTTCTGTTTTTGCTGGCGGTTGCGGTATTGGCGGATGTGATTGCTCCTTATGGATACCGGGATCAGGATTATAGCGCTGTTATGCAGCCCCCAAGTGCGGCACATCTTTTTGGAACGGATAATTTAGGGCGGGATATATTTTCACGCTGTGTATATGGCGCCAGATACTCCCTTCCCATCGGCGTGATCTGTGTGCTGATTGGATTAGTAATCGGCGGCGGGCTGGGGCTTATCGCAGCGTATTTTGGAGGACATACAGATAATATCATCATGAGGATTATAGACGTCATTCAGGCGATTCCTTCCACCATGCTCTGTATCGCGCTGGTGGCGATCCTTGACAATGGCATGTGGCAGCTTATTGTGGCAATTGCGGCGGGTTCCATACAGGGGATGACCAAATCCGTCCGAGCAGCCATTTTTATGGTAAGAAATAACGAATATGTGGATTCGTCAAAATCAATCGGTGTATCCGACGGCAAAATCATGCTGCGCCATCTTGTTCCCAATGCAGTGGGAATGATTGTAATAAACGCGGTGGGCGGCGTTTCTTCCAATATTCTTACCATTTCCACTTTAAGTTATATTGGGGTAGGTCTGGTGTCTCCCACGCCGGAGTGGGGCGCTATTCTTTCAGAAGGGAAAACTTATATGGCGGTTGCCCCTTATATGGTTCTTTATCCCGGACTTATGATTGCGATTACTGTGGTGGCATTCAATCTTTTTGGCAACGGATTAAGAGATGCTCTTGATCCAAGGATGAAATAAGGAGGACAGGGGTTATGAGTGAAAAAAATTTGTTGAGCGTCAGAGACCTGGTCGTCCATTATGAAACGGATGAAGCGGTGACGGAGGCAGTAAATAATGTATCCTTTGATATAAAGCCCGGTGAAATACTAGGCATGGTAGGAGAGACGGGAGCGGGAAAGACCACCATCGGCATGAGTATTATGGGGCTTTTGCCAAAGCCCCCTGCCCATGTGATATCCGGCAGTATCGTCTTTGAAGGGGAGGAGCTTCTGCCAAAGTCTCCTGAACCCAAAAAACTTTTTGATTTTGGCATAAGAAGAAGGCGCAAGCATGAGGAAAAGGGATTGGAGCGGATGCTGCACACCATCAGAGGGAAAAAAATCACGATGATGTTCCAAGACCCCATGACGGCGCTGAACCCGGTTATGTATGTGGGGGATCAGATTTCCGAAGTGTTAAAGATTCATGAAAATCTTTCTGACGCAGATGCAGTAAAGAGAGCCTGTGAGATTTTGGAGATGGTAGGAATCCCTGCCAATAGATATAAGGAATATCCCCATCAGTTTTCTGGAGGTATGAAGCAGAGAGTGGTGATCGCCATTGCCCTTGCTTGCAAGCCGGATCTGATTATTGCCGATGAACCTACCACAGCGCTGGATGTGACGATTCAGGCACAGGTGCTTGCCATGATGAAAGACCTTCAGCAGAAATTAGGCACGGCAATGATACTGATTACCCATGACTTTGGCGTGGTGGCGGATATCTGTGACAGATGCGTCGTAGTATATGCAGGTGAGATCGTGGAAAGCGGAAACCTTACCCACATCTTCGACAATCCCATGCATCCCTATACTAGAGGACTGTTTGGTTCCCTTCCCAATCTGGAAGTGGATACAGAAAGACTGACACCCATAGAGGGGCTTATGCCAAATCCCATGAACCTGCTTCCCTATTGCAGCTTTTTTACCAGATGTAAGGAGAAATGCGACGATTGTATGAAGGGCAATCCGAAGCTGGTGGAGGTAGAACCGGGACATTTGGTAAGGTGCATTGTCACAACGGCAGGAAAGGAGAAATAGGCATGGCATTGGTGGAAATAAAAAGCTTAAAAAAATATTATGATACACCTGGCGGCATCCTCCATGCCGTGGATGATGTGACCCTGAACATTGAAAAAGGAAAGACCTTAGGAGTAGTGGGAGAGTCCGGATGTGGTAAATCCACGTTGGGAAAGACGCTGATTAAAATGACGGAAGCGACTTCCGGGGAGGTGTATTTTGACGGACAGGAAATTACCTCCATGAACCAGCGGCAGTTTAAGCAGATGCGTATGCGTATGCAGATGGTATTTCAGGATCCTTATGCGTCTCTTGACCCCAGAATGAGCGTTTCCGCTTTGATTGCGGAGCCGATTAATACGTATCATCTGGCAAAAAACCGCAATGAGCTCAATGAGATGGTACTGTCATTAATGGATACGGTAGGACTTGCAAGGCGTCTTGCTAATGTATATCCTCATGAGCTGGACGGCGGAAGGCGCCAGAGAATCGGCATTGCCAGGGCACTTTCCCTAAGCCCTGAGTTTATCGTCTGTGACGAACCTGTTTCTGCATTAGATGTGTCAATCCAGGCGCAGATTTTAAACCTTCTGATGGATCTGCAGGAGGAAAAGGGACTTACCTATATTTTTATTACTCATGATATGTCTGTCGTAAAGCATATATCGGATGAGATTTGTGTGATGTATCTGGGACAGGTAGTGGAAAAATGTGAGTCCAAGGAATTGTTTAAAAATACTCTGCATCCTTATTCAAAAGCGTTGTTGTCGGCAATACCGGTTCCGTCTATTCATAATAAGAAGGAAAGGATTTTGATTAAGGGGGAAATTACAAGCCCCATAGATCCGGAGCCTTGCTGCAGGTTTGCCCAGCGCTGCCAGTACGCGAAGGAAGAGTGCTTTAAGAGCGAGCCGGCGTTAAAACCATATAAGGGAACAGGACATCTGGTGAAATGTCATAGGGTAGAAGAAATTAATTAAGAGAAAACCAATGGGCGCGTCCTTTGGAATATAAAAACAAAAAAAGAAAAGAAAGGAAAAGGGATTATGAAAAAACGATTATCAATCATGTTACTTGTGGCTATGATGGCATCAGTGCTTGCCGCATGCGGCAGTTCTCCTGCAGCCTCCGATCAGGCAGGCACGCAAGGAGAGGGTGCGGCAGAAACGACCCAGCAGGCGGCAGGAGATGAAACGGCAGAAGGAGATGAGACAGCAGCACCTGCGGCGGGAGAATTAAGCGATAAAGTTATTACCATTGCGCTTGCCTCCGAGCCCAACACCTTGATTCCCAGCGTTAATTTTATTGGGAACCCGGTTCAGTATATTTTAAGAAATGTGTATGAACCCTTGGTGGTTTCCAATTACTCTGACGTGTCCCTGCAAAAGACGGGACTGTGCACAGATTGGGAATACTTGGATGATACGCATATTCATATCACGCTTCGGGAAGGCGTTCATTTCCACAACGGAGAAGAACTGACTACAGCTGATATCCAGTACCTTTTTGAACAGGGAAAATTGGGGGCTATGGCTTCTGATGTGTACGGTTTTTATGACCCTTCCCAGTTTGAAATCGAGGACGATTATAATATGGTCCTGGTACTAAATGAGCCCTATGCGCAGGCATTTGAAATGCTTGGTTTCAACAACTTTGAAGTGGTAAACAAAACCGAACTTGAGGCAGCAGGCGGCGCAGGCGCACAGGTGCAGTATCTGGCAGGCGCAGGAACCGGAAAATATAAGTTAAAAGAATGGGTTCCCGGCGAATATATCGAACTGGAGCGTAATGAGGATTATTGGGACAAGGATAATATGGGTTACTATGCAGGCTTTAAGTATGTGTTTATCAATGACACCAATGCAAGGGCATTAGCCGTTCAGTCGGGAGACGTTGACATTGCCACGGATATGATGCTTTCTGATTTTGCAACCTATGATGCAGATCCTAATGTCAATGCAGTTCTTCTGGATGACAACAAAGTGAGCACAATTTTCTTAAACAGCGGAAAGGGCGGTCCTCTTGAGGATGTAAGAGTAAGACATGCAGTTTCTCTCCTGATCGATAAGAACGCCCTTCGTCAGGTTGCTAACGCAGGCTATGGAGAGCTTTGTGATACCGTAATTGCAACCAATGGACCTATGGGAGATGGTATCTGCGAATCCGATACGGCAGCGGTGGATGTGGAAGGCGCAAAGGCCCTTTTGGAAGAGGCAGGATATGCAAATGGTCTTACACTTAGAATGAGAGGCACTTCCGTAACGCCAATGATGTCCATGGTGCAGGAACAGCTTCGCGCCGGAGGCATTGAGGTGGAATTTGAACTTGCGGAGACACCGGTCCATTTTGCAGCGCTGGCAGAGGGAGACTTTGACATGTATGCTTCCACCCAGCAGTATGCGCTCTATTCAGAACCGGTAAGATGTACGGATGGTATTAAATATGATTATTCGGCAGTTATGGGCGGATGTGGTTATCAGAACGAAGAATATTCCGCGATTGCAGCGCGCTGCTATGCACTTGCAGATTTGACAGAACGAAAGGCAGCATATGCAGAACTGCAGAAGATGTTCAGAGAAGAATACGTATCTATTGGATTGTATACAAGCAAGACTTTTGTACTTACCCGTCCCGGTATTGAAAATATCGAACTTTGGGGACTTGGTCTTACAAACTTCTCCAATATATATGGTGACTGATGGTAAAGAAGAATGGAACAGAATTTGTGACGCTTCGGAATGGAGGAAAAATGAAAGAAATCAGAGTAGCGATTATAGGCGGTGGGATGATTTCCCACAGACATATGGTGATTTATTCTAACATTCAGCGTAATGCTGAAAAACTTGGCTTTACTGCTAAGGTGGTGGCTGTTGCGGAAGTTGTTCCCGAGAGGCTGAAGGCATGGGGGGAACAATATGGTATGGAGGAAAAGGATCTTTACACCGATTATCGTGAGCTTTTAAAGCGCGATGATATTGATACTGTTGACGTGTGTGTACATAACAATCTCCATACCCCTATTTCTATTGAGGTTATGAAGGCTGGATTTGACTGTTATTGTGAAAAACCTGCTGCAGCCAGCTACCATGATGCCAAAATGATGGTGGACTGTGCGGCAAAGCTGGGACGTAAATTTCATGTGCAGATCAGTTCCCTTATGACGCCTCAGACCAGAGCGGCAAGGGATATCATTGCAAACGGCGATATCGGTACGCCATATTATGTAAACTTAGAGCAGTGTACCATGAGACGCCGTCCGGGCTATGATCTTCCGGAGTTTACCACAGACTTTTATTCCCGGAGAATTGCCGGACATGGTCCTTCCATTGACTTGGGGATTTATGTGATTGGACAGATTCTCTTTGTACTGGGAAGACCGAAAGTAAAATCGGTTTCAGGTTTTTGCCGTAGAGAGGTGGAAATCGACCAGAAACTGGTTACAAATCCCGATGGATTTGGGGTGGAAGATATTTGTGATGGGTTTGTAAAATTTGAAAATGGCATAGGGTTCCATTTCCTTTCCACTTCTGCAAACAACATCAAAGAGTATGCCATGACTTATATTCTGGGAACCAAGGGCGGTCTGGAATTTACGGATACGGACACCGTAGGCGGAAAGTTTGCCAGAAAGCCTGGACAGAGAAAAATGTTTGGAGGAGAGCCAGAGCTGAAGTTCTATGGCAATGTGAATGGAAGAGTGGTAAACACTGAGCTAAACTGCGATGCCAACGGCATAGTGGAGGAAAGGTTAGACCCGAAAATGATGCTGTATAATGATAATCAGTGCATGTGGCTGGCTTATAAACTGGGCATTCTGGATGATACCACAAGATATCAGACACCGGAGATCGCATTAGAACAGCTTTTGATCACAGACGGTATGTTCCTTTCCCAGGAGGAAGGCAGAGAAATGATGCTGGATGAAATCATTGCGAAATCTCCCACCTTATATATTCCGGAGATAGAAATCAATGGTTCCCTGCACAAATTTGACGTAGCTTATTGATAGACAACATTGCCACCATTTGCCCTTAGGAAGTGGTGGCAATGTCAGATAAAAGGAGGAAATTTTTATGAGCAGACTTCCCGTTGGCATTCAGGTGTATGGACTTCGCGATCTTTTGGAAAATACCCCTGACAATTTTAAAAATGTGATGCAGCAGATTAAGGATATGGGATATGACGGTGTGGAATTGGCAGGACTTTATGGGATTGACCCTGCCGATATCAAGCGCATACTTGATGAAGTAGGACTAATTCCAATCAGCGCCCACGTTCCGTTGGTGGATATGATGGAAGATCCCGAGAAGGTGGCAGAAGATTATAAGACGGTAGGGGTGGATTATGTAGTAGTGCCCTATCTTCCAGAAGAATATCGTCATAATACGCCGGGCTATCCCAAAGTGATTGAGGAGATGAAACGGATTGGTAAGGTCATGAAAGATCATGGCATCAAACTCCTTTATCATAACCATGATTTTGAGTTTGTAACGCTGCCTGATGGCAGCTTTGGTTTTGACGATATTTATACCCAGATACCTGCGGACCTTCTTATGGTTGAGCCGGATGTGTGCTGGATCAAGGTGGCGGGTCAGAATCCGGCAGCTTATGTGAAAAAATATGGCGCAAGATGTGAGATTGTTCACCTGAAGGACTTCATCAAGGAAGGAAATCCCCAAAATCTCTATAAATTGATAGGAATAGAGACAGAAGAGTCTAAGGAGGATACCGGCATATTTGAATTTAGACCGGTAGGATTTGGTCAGCAGATCTGGGAGCCGATTTTGGAGGCTTCCCTTGAAGCAGGCTCCAAATGGGTCGTGGTGGAACAAGATGAGCATTATGAACTGCCGCCGTTAGAAGCTGCAAGGCGGAGCAGGGAATATTTAAAGATACTTGGTTGGTAATCATGAATTGACTTGACTTTGAAAGGGTGGGGTTATGAACGAAAAATATATCATTGCAGATAACAAATTGGAAAATGTAACGGTAGACGGCAGAATCATAGGCTGTCAGGTGGGGCTTCGCATTCCTTATTACATGGGAGCCCCGCTCAGCCAGATTGAACATATCGTTCTCAAAATCGATGGGGTGGAAGTTTTGCAGGAGGATATGAGGATCATAACAGAGGATGGAGAGGAATTCAAAATGTCCGAAATCATAACCTGTTACCGTCATTTCTGGGAATATGGCGCAAAGCTTCAGGTGAGGGTTCTAAAGGAAGGCGGGCTTTCCAAGGGAAAGCACAGAATCGATGTGGATGTGGCGGTTGATGTAATCTATGCGCCCAAAGGATTTGGCAGTATTGCTTATGCGGAATTTACAATATAGTTTAGCAAACGTTTGAAAGGAGTAATCGATGGCTATTACAAGAGGTGTTTCATTATACAGTCTTCAGGAAGACTATTATTTGGGGAAGCTGGATATAGAGGGATGTATCGCAAAGACGGCCAATGAGATCGATGCAAAGGGAATCGAGGTCCTGCCGGATCAGATGCCCCTGCCAAGCCTTCGGAGCGTGGACAGGGTATTGTCTCAAAAGGATCTGGATATGTGGTTCGGATGGATGGAAAAATACGGTACCTTTCCGGCTGCTTATGATGCCAATTTCTTCACCACCATGTTTTCCAACAGGCACATGTCTGTAAAGGAAACCATTGAATGGACGAGAAAGGATCTTTACGTTGCCCATCAGATGGGATTTCCTGTGTACCGCACCGGTATCATACGGCATGAGGACATTGAGATTCTCTCTGCCTGCTTTGACTATGCGGAGGAACTGGGGGTTCAGATCGCTACCGAGGTGCATGCGCCCAGAGGCATCCATACATGGTGGACCCAGGACTTTTTGGAAGAGATTCAGCGGAAAAATGCGAAGTATGCAGGATTTGTGGTTGACTTTGGTATTTTTACAGTAGGCATGTCCTTGTCCTCTAAACATAAGTATGAAAGGGCAGGGGCAAAGACGGAAATCTTAGAGGCGATTGATGAGGCTTACCGTGCAGGAAGTCCTTTGACGGATTCTGACATAGAAAAGCTGGGAGGCGGCAGTGTTGAGAAGGAAGCTGCCGAGAGGCTGAAAGGCGCTATACATGACGATCCGGCATGGCTTAGAGAGGTTCTGCCTTATACCAAGCATTGTCATGGCAAATTCTATGAGATGACAGAAGAATGCAAGGAGCCTTCCATCGATTATGCAGGGCCCATCCGGGTTATGCAGGAAATTGGCTGGGAGGGGTGCATCTCTTCCGAATATGAGGGACAGAGAGATTATTTCGATATCGGTTGTGATATCTATATGGATCCTGTAGAGCAGTGTAGAAGACATCACATGATGCTAAAACGGCTTTTAGGTGAGGCATAATGGCAGGAACAAGGAGAGACTTTACGGCGGGCAGTCCAGCCAGGGAGATGCTGCTTTTTGCTATACCGCTGATTGGCACCATGATCTTGCAGAATTTATATACCACGGCAGACCTTGTAATCGTGGGACGATATATAGGAGACAGCGCCCTGGCAGCCGTTGGCGCAACAGCAAGTATTTCTGCAATGGTGTTGATGCTGATTGCAGGCGCCACCGAAGGGATGTCAGTGATCATAGCCCAGTTTTACGGAGCCAAGGATTATGAAAAGGTAAGACGTACCGTCACCAATTCCCTGTATCTGATAGCAGGTATGGCGCTGGTATTCGGGGTGTTGGGCGCCGTTTTTGCAAAGCCTCTTTTGATGTTGATCCATGTTACGCCGGAAAACGGAGTATTGGAGCTTGCCACTGTTTATCTCAGAATTATTTTTCTGGGGGAGGTGGCAACTTCTCTTTATAATATGGCTAATTCCCTTTCAAGAGCGCTGGGAGATTCGCTGACGCCGCTGATTGTGCTGGTGGTGTGCAGTATCATGAATGTATTGCTTAATTTTGTGTTTGTTGCAAAGCTTGGCATGGGGGTAGAGGGCGTTGCCTACGCTACGATACTTGCCACCGTATGTTCAGCGGCTGTGAGCTGGGTATTGATGTTGAAGAAGAATCCTGTCGTCCGTTTTGGAAGAAAGGATATGAAGATTGACAGAACTATATTGATTCTTACTGCAAAAATCGGCGTACCCTCTGCTTTGAAAAGTTCTACTACGGCAATCGGAAATATTTTGCTGCAGAATTTGGTAAACAGCTTTGGGATGTTGGTGATGGCAGGGTACAATGCAGGTATGCAGCTGGAGCGGTTGATCGCGAATCCGCCGGGAGGAATCACGCAGGCAATGCAGGTCTTTGCCGGGCAAAATGTAGGCGCCGGTCAGCAGAAGAGGGTGAAAAAAGGATTTACGGCTGGGTTTTGTATCATTACAATTTATTGTATCTTTTCCGCTATCGTGCTGGTGGCGGGAGGAAAATTTTTAATCGGACTTTTTTCAGCGGATGCAGACAGCGCTATGATGGATATCGGGTATGCGTATCTGGTAACCGCCGCATTCAGCACCTACTTCTGCGGCATGGCATGGCTTACCAAAAGTACGCTTATTGGGGCGGGAGACGCATCGGCAGGTCTGTATATCAGTGTGATTGAAATACTGGTGAGGGTGGTGATCAGTTATATCCTGGCATGGTATACGCCTTTGGGATATTTAGGAATTTTTATCGCAACGCCGGTCAGTTATGTGGCATCGGGAATATATGGGCTTGTACGTTTCCGCGGCGGAAAATGGATGAAAAAGAGGTTTGTAGAATGACGAAAACGGAGAGGAAAATGGGAAAGAAGTTCATTCCATTATATTTATCGCTGGTTCTTCAGCACATCATTACGCTTGCCGTGAATCTTGCCGACAATATGATGCTGGGCGCTTACAGCGAAATATCCCTATCGGGGGTGGCGGCTGTCAATCAAATTCAGTTTGTGCTGCAGCAGCTCACCCTTGCCGTTGGAGAGGCGCTTGTGGTAATCTGCAGTCAGTATTGGGGAAAGAGACGTACCGAGCCTATGAAAAGAATCTGTGCAGTGGCTATGCAGACGGCAGTCTTTTTTGCAGTGATCTTGTTTGCCGGGGTGAGCTTTTTCCCCGGTCAAACTATGAGGATTTTTACGAATGATGAGATCATCATCAAAGAAGGGGCAGCATACCTTGAGATGATTCGCTTTACCTATTTTTTCTTTGTCGCTACGCAGGTATTGCTGGCGCTTTTAAGGAGCATGACGGTGGTGCGGATTGCACTTTACCTTTCCCTGATGACATTCTTTGTCAATTGCGGAATCAATTATGTTTTAATTTATGGGCGTTTAGGAATGCCCGAGATGGGAGTCCGGGGAGCTGCCATAGGAACCCTTGCGGCAAGAATCTTAGAGCTTGCGGTGTTGATTATTTTTATTCGCATAAAAGGCGGGGAATTGCAGCTTCGATGTTCTGATTTTCTCGTGAGAGATAAGGAACTTAGCAAAGACTACTATCGTACCGCGCTGCCTTTGATGGCGGCACAAGGGCTTTGGGGATTAAATACCATGCTCCAGACTGTTATTCTCGGGCATATGGATAAAGCAGCCATTGCGGCGAACAGCGTGGCATCTAATGTATATCTGATGGTGAAGTCAGGCGCCTTAGGAGCCTCTTCCGCCGCCGCTGTCCTTATAGGAAATGGGGTGGGAGCGGGAGACTATGATGCTGTGAGGAAAAATGCGCTCTGGCTGCAGAAGTTCTTCGTATGTGTAGGGATTCTTTCGGGTGTGATTCTCTATGGAATCAGGATTCCCATTTTATCAATCTATCAACTCTCAGAGAGCACGAGAGAAATGGCGGACGCCTTTTTGATCGTCCTATGTGTAGTCATAGTGGGAATGTCCTATCAGATGCCGGCAGGAGGGGGAATTATCAGGGGCGGCGGGGAATCTTCGTTCGTGGTGAAAATGGATATTATTTGTATATGGATGATCGTGATTCCTCTTTCCCTTTTTATGGCATTTGTGGTAAAGGCGTCGCCGGTTGTGGTGGTGGCATGCCTGAATGCGGACCAAGTCTTCAAATGTATTCCGGTGTTCCTCAAAGTGAACAGAGGAAATTGGATAAAAAATCTGACGAATGTCAGTTAGTTAAGGAAATGCGCAGGCAGGACGGCAGTGAGCCATGCCGGCGCTCAGCCGCGTATCTCTTCCTCTCTGATGCCCCTCTTATTATGAATTCTCAAGCCTTCTGAAAATACCCAACAGTGTAATCACCGCCGCCACCGCCAAAATCACTTCTGCCGTAAACTGCGCATACGCAAGCCCATAGAGCGGGATCAGCCAGTTCAAAATATAGAGAGCCGGAATCTCCAATATAATCTTTCTAAGCAGTGCAAATACGAACGCCTTTTTCCCCATACCGCAAGCCTGAAAGACGCCCACTGCAAGGAAGTCCATGCAAAGGAACGGAAGACCGATGCAAAGTCCGTGGAGAAAGCGGGTTCCGTAAGAGATGATGGCATCGTTTTTCATAAAGAGGGAGGTCAAAAAGCCTGCCCCGAAATAATAGAAAACAGAAACCATGACCATAAAGGAAAGGGAAATCTTTATGGTAAAGGAAAGGGTATTTTTCATTCGCTTGACATTGCCGGAGGCATAATTATAGCTGATTAACGGCATGATGCCTTGAGAAAGCCCCAGTGCAAAATAAAGAGGCACCATATTGACCTTCTGTGCGATTCCCATAGCTGCTACGGCGTCTGAACCGTAGGACGAGGTGAAGTTGTTGAGAACCGTCATACCGGTCACATTCAGAAGGTTCTGAATGGCAGCAGGGATTCCCACACTGCAGATTCCCATTACAATATGCTGATTGAAGCGGAAGAGGCTGGGGCGTATGCATACATAGGTGTTATTCCGTTTGACGAACAGGAGAACGAAGAAATAAATGCATGCTGCGCAATTGGAGATAAAGGTAGCAAGCCCTGCTCCGGCAGCGCCCATATCAAGTCCCCATGGAAGGATGAAAATCGGATCCAGCACAATATTAAGAAGGCATCCGCTCATGGAACCGATGCTGGCGTGAAGGGAGGAGCCCTCAGAACGGACCAGATACGCCATGACCACATTGAGGATAGAAGGGGCTGCGCCGAAGGTAACGGTCCATTTCAGATATTGCGCCGTGGCGGCAATGGTCTCCGGGCTTGCACCCAGTACCGCGAGAAGAGGGCGGCTAAACAGGGTGTAAAGAAGGGAAAACATAAGACCGCAGAATACGGAACAGTAAAAGCCGAAGGCGGAACTACGGTATACGGTATCGTAGTCTTTTTTTCCCAGCGCCCGGCTCATCATGCTGGAGGTACCCACGCCGAAGAGATTGTTTACCGCGTTGAAGGCTAATAGCACCGGTGCAGCCAGCGTCACCGCCGCGTTCTGGATGGGATCGTTTACCATACCTACAAAATAAGTATCTGCCAGATTGTAGATTACCATGACCAGAGAACTTAAAATGGTCGGGACTGCTAACGTCATGACAGCCTTTGGGATGGGCATTTGTTCAAATAAAACTGTTTTTTCTGTATTTTTCATATCTAATCTTCTTTCTTTCAAGTCTTCTTATTAGGCAAACAGGAAATCGTTTCGTCTGTTTTGTAGAAACAAAAACGCAAACATGATACAATGATAGCACAAATCATTAGAAACCGATATAGAATTTGTCCAAATAAGTCAAGGAATTCCTCTTTGAAATCAGTATAATGGAATGATAAAGGTGGATCTAGTTGGATGGAGGCAATGGAAGCGGTACAGAAAATGCAGGATTACATCCGTGCATATCATAAGGAAGAAGGCTTCTGCGCGGACCAGGTCTGTGCTGCGGCAGGATATTCAAGGCGGCAGGCAGATGCACGTTAGGTACAGGCGCCAGGCGGTAAAGATGCCGGAGGGGCAGGAAAGGATGGATACAGGATGGAAAAGCAGCAGCAGGGGGAGCAGCCCCATAAGAGAAGGGCGCGTTACAAAGGGACTCACCCAAGAAAGTACAGTGAGAAATATAAAGAACTGAACCCAGAGAAATATCAGGATACCATCGAGAAGGTGATTCAGAAGGGGAGCACGCCCGCGGGGATGCACATTTCCATCTGTGTCAGGGAAATCCTTGACTATTTCAGGAGCCCTTGCTTTCCTGCCCGAGGCAGAGCGCAGGGAGAGCGTAAAAAAGTCCTGCGCCCGGGTATTTCAGGCGCTTCGAATCGATGTAAACAGCGAGTATGAAGTGCTGGATGCTTTCCTGCAAAAACTCCCGGCGGCAATGGCGCCGGGAGGAAGAATTGCCATCCTAACCTTTCATTCGGGAGAAGACAGACTGGTAAAGAAATCCTTTAAAGAAGGAAAAAGAGCAGGCGTTTACAGCGAAATCGCAGAGGAAGTGATTAGACCGTCGGCGCAGGAGTGCGCTAGAAACAGCAGGGCACGCTCTGCGAAGATGCGCTGGGCAGTTAAAGCATGAAAATAGCCCCAAAGAATCAACAGATTCTCTGGGGCAAAGAATTTTGCATGGCTTACAAATCATTACTTTCCCATCATCATGTAATCTACCAGAAGCTTTACATCATCAGGGTCGGAAGCAATCAGCTCCATTTCGTTGATAAAAGCATCGTCATTAAAAAGCTTGGAAAGTGCAAGGTACTTTGTCAGTTCAGACTTTAAGTTAAGGCGGTCTCCCTGCTTGGAGATCAATTCTACGGATCCCTTACACTGTTTGATTGTATCAAGGAACTTTTCGGCGTCATCAATGTTATAAATTTTCATTTCTTTTCCTCCATCTCGTTTTTAACCACTTCATTTTCATCGGCATTATTTTAGCAGGGATGTATTTGGCAGACAATGTCAATAATGTGGAATTTTAAGGTGGTTTGCTTAGGAAAGTATGAAAAATATACAATAAATGCATGAAAAGAATAAATGCTATTATGTTATTATATAGGAAAAGCAAATGATTTCTTTAAGCGAAAGCTTATTTAGCAGCATTGCTGCATCTTACAGAGTATTCTGTTCCGACATTCATTCTTTGAAATTCTGCTTTTAAGAACCTAACATATTTCGCAGGAGTTCTTAGATTTTATGGAATATATCACAGTGTCTACAGACGAAAAAGTGAAAGGGATAAAGAGTAGCAGAATAAGACTTATCCATGAAAAAGTAGATAGGATTAGAGCATCAGAAAAGGCAGGGATGAAATATATGCAGAGATGGGAAGAGATAGAGTATGCCAGAGATGATGGACGCGAGGAGGGTTTCATCCAAAGGTTAATCCAGATGGTGTGCAAAAAATCCGCAGAGGAAAAACCATTGCTGAGATAGCAGACGATTTAGAAGAAGATTTAGAACAGATTGAAAAAATCTATAATGTAGCACAAGAATTTGCACCTGATTACGATTAGAGGGTTAAAACAGGCTCCCTCCAGGTCACTCCTATGACCCAGAGGAAGTATAATGCCTTACCCCCAGTTTCCACAACAAAAAGCAGGGTATGATAAACAGGCAAGCCGCCAGCGGCAGCAGGCAGTACCAGGGCTTCCCCCGGTCCAGCAAAAAGAGAAAAGGATAGTACTGGATTAGTCCATAGGGAATCACGAAGGTACATATCTGCAGGATTCTTTTGCCGTAAATAGAGACGGGGTACTTTCCATACTCCCTTGCGCCGTCCGTAAACACATTCATAAATTCCAGTCCTTCTATGGTAAAGAAGCAGATGGAAGCATAAACGAGGAAGAGTCCGCTAAAGACGACGGTGCCGCCAATCAGCATAAAAAGTACCGCAATGACTTTGGCAGGCGTCCACCGCACGCCGCTCACCGCAAATCCGTAGACGAACATGACGACAGCCTGAAGGATGCGTCCAATCCGGGAAAATTCAATGCGGCTGCCCAGCACCAATAGAATCTCATGCCGGGGTCTTACCAGCACCCGATCAAATTCCCCTTGATTGATCATATTGTCAAACGTGTCAAATCCCCTTGCTACGGATTCCGCCAGCGAAAACTCCATCAGCGTGATGCCGAAACATAAGAGCACTTCATTGTAGGTAAATCCCTCTACGTTGGAAAAACGCTGGAACATAAAATACATGCCCAGAAAAACATTAAATGAAACCAAAAACTGACCAATGCACGTCAAAAAGAAAGAAGTCTTGTACTCCATCAGACTTTTCAAATGCATCACAAAGAATTTTCCATATAACCGCATCTTTCAACCTCCCTGTATGGTAACTTTTTTCATGGCAACCGCATCTAAAAGCCTCCCCAATCCAATCAGTGCAAAAAGCCAGAAGAGCTGCAAGAAAAGAGCGCGCCCTGCGGCGGCGCCGGAAAGGTTCCCGCTGTAAATGCGCAGGGGCACATTTTGCATGGAGGCAAAGGGAAGCAGTTCTAAAAAGGCACGCACCTTTTCTGGAAAAAAGGGAAGAGGAATGGTGGCACCCGAGAGAAATTCCACCATGGAGACGGCCACAATGCGAATCCCCGCAGGGGATATGGTAAAAAACGAAAGCATATACACCAGCATGCAAAAGGCAACCGTCACTCCCACACCGGCGAACAGGGTAAAGAGAAAAAACAAAAAAGCCAAGGGACTTGCGGGAAGCATCAGCCCGTACGGCGCAGGCAGAAAAGCTGCCACTAAAAGAATCGGCAGGCAGCGCAGCACGGCTTTGGACAGCCTGTTGGCAAGACTTCTGGAAAACCACATATTGTAGATGCTGACGGGGCGGCACAGCTCGTAGGAAATATTTCCGTTCACGATTGAGTCAAAGATTTCATTTTCCATCATCCATGCCATAAAAAGCGTGAGAAATGCCTGCTGCATCCATACATAGGCGCAGGTCACCTGAAAGGTCATGGGGAAGGAAGCGGCATCCGTCCGGTAAAAAGCGCGGAACATCATGATTTCCATGCCAGCCCATGCAAACTGTGTGACGACGCCGGCAAATGCCGCCGCCCGATACTGCAGTCCCATGCTGAAACGGAGGCGGAAAAAGGCAAGATATTTTTTCATTGTGTCCCTCCTTAAAGATTGTGGCTGCGATAAAAATCAGCCAGCGCTGCTTCGGCGGAATCAGTTCCATGTTTGATATCCTCCAGATTTCCGTCCAGCAAGATAGAGCCCTTACCAATTAGAATGATCCGGCTTGTAAGTGCTTCGATATCCTGCATGTCATGGGTAGTCAACAGGACGGTAGTCTTCTTTTCACGGTTCAGCTGCAGGATGAATTCTCTGACAGCCAGTTTTGAAACGGCGTCCAAGCCGATGGTGGGTTCATCCAGAAAAAGGAGTCGGGGACCGTGCAGAAGGGAGGCGGCAAGCTCACAGCGCATCCGCTGTCCTAAGGAAAGCTGTCTGGCAGGCGTCCTTAAAAGATCTGAAAGCTGCAGCATCTCCGCAAGAAGCGCCAGATTCCGCCGATAGTCTGCGTCGCCGATCCGGTAAATCTCTTTCAGCAGTTCAAAGGAATCCAATATGGGCACATCCCACCACAGCTGGGTGCGCTGACCAAAGACCACGCCGATACTCTTTACATATTCAATTCTGTTTTTCCAGGGAATCAATCCGTTTACGAGACAGGTACCTTCCTCGGGGGTAAGGATACCGCTTAAAATTTTGATGGTAGAACTCTTTCCGGCGCCGTTAGGACCTATGTAGCCCACCATTTCACCGTCGCTTATGGTGAAAGAAACGTCGTCGAGCGCGTGAATGTACTCATATTCCTTGTGGAATAGAGCCTTAAATGCCGAAGTAAATCCGGCATCACGTTTTGAGACCTTGTAGGTCTTGCATACATGCTGCATTGTAATCATGTCTGCTTCCTCCTGGTAGTTTTATAATCGTATAACTTGCCAAGCCGGTCTGCTCTCTCTGGGGATTTGCCAGAGAATTACCGCAGGTAAGTATGAAATTGTAGCTCCGCGCTTTCAAGATGCAGAAAAGCGAAAGGAGTTTAAGAATAGCATATCCCTACAGGGATGTCAATTACCTTTACTGCATTTTTTGACCGTTTTGTTACATGTCAGGGCTAAAAGCTAACTTTTTTTATAGTACAAGACGATATAGGAGATAAGGCGTAAGATTACCTGTAAGGAACAGGAAAAGCGTATGCGCCAGAGCCGGGGTAAAGGATTACCCTGTTGAATGGAGGTAGAAGGATCTATGAGAGTGCAGAATCAGGCAATTTTTATGGGGGACAGCGCCCAGAAGGCAGTATATGACGTCACCCAGAGCAAAGAAGGGCAGAAAAGTATTTTTGCAGGAAACAGAAATGAAAAGCCGGATCTTATTGCGATGCGGCAGCAGCAGGCAAGAAAGCAGGTCATGAAGATTGTGGGCGATGCATGGGAAGGCGACCGCAAGCTGGAGGATTGTCTTAAGGAGAGCAGAGATAATCTGAAAGGATATCAGAAGACCGTTGGGGAAGCGAATGAAGAGCTGAAACAGCTCCGCGAAGAGCGACAGACAGTGAGGGAACTCTACAACGTGGAAGAGGACTCGAAGGAAGAGCAGGACCTAAAGCTTTTGGAAAAAGAAATCGATGCGCAAAGGAGTGGCTCCGGCGCATTCTTAACAATAGAAGAAAGTGAGCAAATCGCGCAGCTTAAGGCGGAGGGACTTACAGAATATCAGACAAGATGCCTTGAACTGAAAAAAAGAAGCAGTCTCAATGAGGAAATGCTTGATGACGCAAAGATGGGAATCGAGCAGGAAAATGCAGCCATCCGCAGCATGAAAGAGGCAAATCTGAAATCCCAGGCGATGACCAAGGCTGAAAAAGCGGCGGCTGAAATTGAGGATGGGGTCAAGGATGAAATCATCGGCATGCTGATAGGCGAGGCTAAGGATCATATCGACGAGGAAATGGAAGAGAAGAAGGAAGCTGCCGAAGAGAAGGCGGAAGAAGAAAAGGAAGAGCAGGAGAAGATCGAGAAGCAAAAAGCACAAAAGGAAGAAAAGGAAGCTTTTACGCAGGAGATTGCAGATTCCATCAGTTCCGTTACGGAGGCGGAAAGCACGATGGGAGAGGTGCAGAAGGAAATCAAGAAAATCATGGATGAAATGAAGCTGCTAGACGAAGATTTAAAGGGAGCAGCAGTAGACACCGTCAAATAGAATCTGAAAATCAGGAGGCAGGAAAGCGATGAGGATACAAAACACAACTATTTTTATGGGGGATAGTACCCGAAGTGAACGGAATCAGCAGATTTCAAAGGAACAAGAGGGGGCAAATGGGCAGAAAAATATCTTTGCAGGCGGTTTAAATGGAAGCCTAGACCCAATCGCAAGGAAACAGCAGGAAGCCAAAAAGCAGGTGATGAAGATTATTGGTGACGCGCGGGAAAGCGACCGGAAGATAGAGGATGGCATTGCTGAGAGCAGGAACAATATCAAAGAGCAAAAAAAGACCATAGACAAGGCAAATGATGAGCTGAAACTGATTGAAGAGGCAAGGCAGGAGCTGAAAGAGCATTATGGCATTGAAGAGGACTCTCAGGAAGAGCAGGATCTGAAACTGCTGGAAAAGCAGAGAAAATCTCTTAAACCTGATTCAGGTATTCATCTTACAGAAGAAGAAAAGGAACGTATCGCCCAGATCAAAGAGGAAGGGCTTACAGAATATCAGAGGCGTTCCATGGCTTTGTTAAACAGCGGCTCGCCTTACGAGAAAGAAATTTCGGAAGCACAGAAACAGATAAAGGTGGAAACCGGAACGATTTCCGTGCTCAAGGAAGCAACTTTAAAGTCTAAAACAATGATAAAAGCGCAGAAGGCGGCGGATGACGTTATGGATGCGGCAAGGGAAGATATCATAGGCATGCTGGCTGATGAATCCAAAGATCACATCGACGAGGAGATGGAAGAGAAGAAGGAAGCAGCCGAAGAGAAAGCAGAGAAGGAACAGGAAGAAGAGGAAAAGATCGAGAAGCGCAAAGAGGAGAAGGAAGAACAGGAAGCGTTCGCAGAGCAGATAGCAGCGTCCACTGAGCTTGTCGTCGAAGCAGAAAAGTCCATGGAAGATGTGCAGAGAGAAATAAAGAAAATCATGGACGATATGAAGCTGTTAGAAGAAGACCTTAAGGGCGCTGCTGTGGATACCAGTAAGTAGCCATAGGCAGGCAAGCAGCCATAGGCAGGCAAGCAGCCATAGGCAGCTTGCCATTAAGCTTCTTCAAAGGAAATTTCATTTTCTGAAAGAAAGTGAGTGACAAAATCATCCCAGAGTCTATCGGGAGTCTTGTCGGGAAGAAAGGTATAAAAGGCGGTGGCAGTGATGCAGGTGAGCATACTGCCATCGTATTTTATGTTCAGAACAAATGCTTTGATGTCAGAGGAAGAAACGTCCGCATTTCCCTGTGTCAGGATTTGCTGGACGATTTCCGGTTTTAGGTGGAGTACCAGCTTAAAGCCGACGGGGGTACGCTTCCCTTTTATTAAATCGAAGCACAGAGAACGCATATTTTTCCATTCAGAAAAGGCATAGGGCGGAAGAATGTTGTCATCATTGATATCGCCGGTAAAAAAAGCCTTTTCAATGTGACCGTCTATTACGAAGGTGTTATAGGTGGTAATGGAGGCTTCCGCCAGCAAAAAACAGTCAAAGGTGTCGTTTCCAAGCAGCCTTCCCATAAAATTTTTCACGTCTTTGATCTGGTGGGCTTTCATAAAGAGGTACTCCCATATTTCTGCGCCTGCTCTGCAATCAGCGCTTGATCGTCAAAATAGTTGATCTTCATCGCTTCCTTGACGCTGTCTAAGGTGTCAGCGGCGACTTTTCTTGCCTCTATGCTGCCTTTTTGAAGAATTTCATAAACAGCAGGGATATCTTTTTCCCATTCCTTCCGTTTGCTGCGAATGGGAGATAATTCTTCCTGGAGCACATTGTTCAAAAATTTCTTGACTTTCACATCGCCTAACCCGCCTCTGGTATAGTGGTTTTTCAGCTCTTCCAAATTTGCATATTCAGGAAGGTATTCGGTAAACATTTCATCTTTGCAGAAAGCATCCAGATAAATAAAGACGGGATTGCCTTCCACCTTGCCGGGATCGGAAACTTGCAAGTGATTGGGGTCGGTAAACATGGACATGACTTTTTTGCGCACGTCCTCTTCTGTATCGGATAGATAGATACAGTTATTCAGCGATTTGCTCATCTTTGCCTTGCCATCGATGCCCGGAAGGCGCAGGCAGGCTTTGTTGTCAGGAAGCAGCGCATCAGGTTCTATTAGGGTATCTCCGTAAACCGAATTGAACTTCCGCACAATTTCTTTGGTCTGCTCTAGCATGGGAAGCTGGTCCTCTCCAACGGGGACAGTAGTAGCCCTAAATGCGGTAATGTCTGCCGCCTGGCTGATAGGATAAGTAAAAAAGCCTACGGGAATGCTGGCTTCAAAGTTGCGCATCTGGATTTCTGATTTAACCGTAGGGTTTCTCTGCAGTCTTGAAACGGTCACAAGATTCATATAGTAAAAAGAAAGCTCGCAAAGCTCAGGAATCTGTGACTGGATCAGCAGGGTGGATTTTTCAGGGTCGAGTCCGCAGGATAAATAATCCAGCGCCACTTCGATAATGTTCTGACGCACCTTTTCAGGCTGCTCTGCATTGTCGGTGAGGGCCTGCGCATCAGCGATCATAATAAAGATTTTATCGTATATACCGGAGTTTTGCAGTTCTACTCTCCTCTTTAAAGAGCCTGCATAGTGTCCTACATGAAGGCGCCCGGTAGGTCTGTCACCGGTTAAGATAATTTTTGGCATAATAGGTTCTCCTTTGACTGCGGTTTATCTGGCAAAATGCCCTTGTGAATTATTATACACTATAAGATAAGAATTTCCTATAAAATTTTTTGACCAATGGCGGTATTTGGTATAGAATGGGAAACAGGTATATTTTAAAGTGGGAGCAGATATGAAATTTTTAAATAAGATACAGGACAAAATTACTTATGTGCGCATTATCGCAGTGGGATATCTGACGGTGATTCTTGTGGGAACAGGGCTCTTGATGCTGCCGGTATCTACCGCAGCGGGAGAAAAAACAGGATTTCTCTCAGCGCTTTTTACAGCTACAAGCGCTACCTGCGTGACAGGGCTTGTGATTGCGGATACGGCGACTCACTGGACATTATTCGGACAGACGGTGATTCTCTTTATGATACAGGTGGGCGGACTTGGATTTATGACCATGGGAGTGCTTCTGGCGGTCTTTCTCCGCAAGAGGATTTCCCTAAGGGCAAGGGGAATCTTGCAGGAAAGCATGAACTATATGCAGATGGGCGGAGTCATCCGCCTGCTTAAGACGACCTTTAAGGGAACGCTGCTGTTTGAAGGTGTGGGAGCATTGCTTCTGGCGGTGCGGTTCATTCCGGTCTTTGGTGTTGCGAAAGGCATCTTCTTCGGCGTCTTTCACTCCATTTCCGCATTTTGTAATGGAGGATTTGACCTAATGGGAACTTATTCCGGTCAGTATTCTTCCTTTGTGGAATTTCACGGCGATGTTTTGATCAACCTTGTATTGATGGCGCTGGTGGTTCTGGGTGGAATTGGATTTTTTGTGTGGAGTGATGTAAAGAAAAACGGTCTTAGGTGGAAGAAATATATGCTGCACACTAAGATTACATTGTTTACTACGGCGGTGCTCCTTGTGGCAGGAACGATGCTCTATTTTGTGTTTGAAAATCAGAATCTTCTTGCGGGGATGAGCGGAAAGGATAAATTTCTGGCAGCCGCATTCAGCTCTGTGACGGCAAGGACGGCAGGGTTCAACACCATTGACACAGGAGGGCTGACCCATGCGTCCAAGCTGCTGACCATGCTTCTTATGTTTATTGGAGGGAGCCCCGGCTCCACGGCAGGCGGCATCAAGACGGTGACGGCGCTGGTCCTGGTGGCGTATGTCTGGTCTAATTTGCGGGACAGTAAAGGCGTTCATATGTTCCGCAGAAGGCTGGATGATGATGTGATCAGAAAAGCAAGCAATGTTGTGGTTATTAGTCTTTTGATGGCAGTTTTTGCAGTGATTTTTATCTGCTTTAAACAGCCGGAACTTCCGGTGGAAGATGTGATGTTTGAAGTGTTTTCTGCGATTGGAACGGTGGGAATGAGCACAGGGCTTACAAGAAGCCTGACCACGGCATCGCGGATTGTTATTATTTTGCTTATGTATTGCGGGCGAATCGGAAGCATGTCTTTTGCACTTTCCTTTACGGAGCGCAAAAAGGTTGCGCCGGTTCAGTTCCCGGTTGAAAAAATTATGATAGGATAAGGGATGGGGTAAATATGAAATCAGTATTAATTATCGGACTGGGTGAGTTTGGCAAGCATCTTTGTAAAAAGATGGTAGAACTTAAAAATGAAGTCATGGTCATGGATGTACAGGCGGAAAGGGTGGAGAGCATGATGCCCATTGTGACCAATGCGCAGATTGGCGACTGCACCAATGAAGAGGTCTTAAAAAGCATCGGCGTCAATAACTTCGATCTTTGTTTCGTGTGTATCGGAAAGAATTTTCAGAGCAGTTTGGAGGTGACCTCCCTGCTCAAGGAAAACGGAGCAAAATACGTCATCAGCAAGGCGACCCGGGATATTCAGGCGAAGTTCCTTCTCCGCAACGGAGCGGATGAGGTTATTTACCCCGACCGGGATATCGCCCAGAAAGCGGCGATACGATATAGTGCAAATCATGTGTTTGACTATATCAGCGTAAACTCCGAATATTCTATTTTTGAAATTCCGGTGGCGCAGGAGTGGGTGGGAAAGACCATCAAAGAGGTAAACTTCCGTGCCAGATATAAGGTGAGCATTCTCGGAATCAAAAAGAATGACAGCACCAGACTTATGCCCATGGCGGATCATGAGTTTGATGTAAAAGAACATTTGATGGTGATTGGGCAGATGGAAGACGTGAAGCGGCTTCTTGCAAATTTTGAACATGAAAAAATTAAGAAAAATCGTAAATAGAATCTTGGCAGATTTAAAAGGATTCCGCGGGGTCTTTCCCGCGGTTTTACTCTATTATCTGATGATGCATGCCGCCTTTGATGCATTCTGCCCGATGCTGGTTCTGACAGGGATTCCCTGTGCAGGCTGCGGGCTTACCAGGGCGGCGCTCTTTCTTGCCACAGGACAGATCGGGCGAGCCCTTTCAATTAACCCTTCCATTTTGCTTATCCTGTTTTTGGCGCTGTATTGCGGATACTTCCGCTATGTAAAGGGCAGTAAGGTAAAGGGAATGGGCGTCGTGCTTGGCATTGCGATTATAGGTATGCTGGCAGTTTATGGGTATCGAATGTATCTTTATTTCCCGGACAGAGTGCCTTATACGTATATGGAAAACAATGTTGCTGCCAGATGGATGCCTGGTTATAGAGAGTGGATTATGAATCTGTTAGTGCGAAAGTGATTTTGGGGGGGAGGGGCGGCAGATCAGAAGCGAAAGGCATGACGCAGACAGGGAAATCGAGAAAAAGTGATGAAAAATGATGAATATGTCCTTGACAAGTAACAACAGGGCGGACGGGTCGGAGTCAGCGGCAATCCTTGCCGCGTGACTCCTGTACCCAGTCTGCTCTCTGCCCCGTGTCACCGCTATGCTGCCTGCAGCCTCCCTGACGTCCCGGTACCGCAGCAGCCTGCCGGATTACATTAGCTAACTGAAATTGGTGTCCAGCGTCCGGAAGCGCCGCAGGGCAGGATAAGACCGTTACTGCTTACCGGAAGACCGATTTCAGAGGAAACTGCCTGGCCTCCCAGTTTTGGAACAAGGGCAGTATTTAACATATAAGTAAGTACGGCGGGCTGCAAGCCTGTGGTGTAGGAGTTAATCAGGAAAAACAGGGAATCTTTGGTGAGAAGGCGGCAGGTCTGTTCGATAAAAGGATAGATGCTGTCTTCTATTTTCCAGATTTCCCCTTTGGGTCCTCTTCCGTATGAGGGGGGATCCATGATGATACCGTCATAAGTATTGCCCCGGCGGATTTCCCGTTCTACGAATTTTACGCAATCGTCCACCAGCCAGCGTATGGGGGCATCGGAAAGACCGGAAGCTGCCGCATTTTCTTTTGCCCAGGTGACCATCCCCTTGGAGGCGTCCACATGGGTGACGCTGGCGCCGGCTTTGGCAGCGGCAAGGGTGGCGCCGCCAGTGTAGGCGAACAGATTCAGTACTTTGAGCGTCTTGCCGGGGCGGGCAGATTCTTTGATAATCTGGGAAAACCAATCCCAGTTTACCGCCTGCTCGGGGAAAAGCCCGGTGTGCTTGAAGCTGAAGGGCTTTAAATGAAAGGTGAGGTCACGGTATTTGATGCTCCATTCATCGGGAAGGTGAAAAAATTCCCATTCGCCGCCGCCCTTGGCACTGCGGTGGTAATGACCGTTTAGCCGGTTCCATTCTTTGGCGTGCTTTGGCGTGTTCCAGATGACTTGGGGGTCGGGGCGCAGGAGGATGTACTTGCCCCAACGCTCTAGTTTTTCTCCGCAGGAGGTGTCTATTACTTCATAATCGGTCCAGTTGTCTGCTATCCACATAAAATTGGGTCCTTTCTTTCGGTATGGGAGGCGCCCTGCACTGCTTCTATCCCACTACGAGGTTGTTTCAAATTGATAGATGCGCTAAGTTATAATTTTGCAGGTATCTTTCCATTAGATAATAGAGAAATTTTGTTAAAAAAGCAATGATTTTGTGGTATTCTTTTATAAGTACTCTTGAAAAATAACGAAAAACAAATATTTTAAGGAATGAATACTTTACTGGGTAGGAAGCGTGTGGGTGGGGAGAAGGGGCGGGCGGCGGATAAGGTTTGCGTCCTCAATGAATATTTTCCCAGGGATGCTTAGTCCTTCTTACTGCTTTTTATGGGACTGTGACCGCAAACCTTATCCGCCGCCCGCCCCCTCTCCCCCCCCCCCCCCCCCCCCCCCCCCCCCCCCAAA